>OIYT01000355.1_pt1 | contig 50607 bp, 52 predicted proteins | sample 1588201 | NCBI WGS metagenome assembly OIYT01 (sample SAMN03283260) | human gut metagenome | biome: human-associated habitat; material: feces | host: Homo sapiens | place: USA | collected 2013
CTTATGATCGAAAGCTACCTCGTGGACGGTGCTCAAAAGGTGGGCGGCGGTGTCTACGGGCAGTCCATTACCGACCCCTGCCTCGGCTGGGAAAAAACCGAGCGTCTCAGTTACGATCTCGCCGACCTGGTCTGATTACGAAGAACGCAGGAGACGCGAAGGACGCGCGGGGAGCGCCTTTTAGGAAAGGCTCTCCCCGGACCCCACAGCGAAAACTTCGCTGGGTGAGGGGAGTTCTCTACGACAGGTCGACAGTCTGCGGTCACGATGGGGAATTATAAGGCTATCGTGACGAATGCGGACAGGTCGATGCGCGGGAGCGGCTTTTTGTGAAAAGGGGGGAATCGTGTGTGCGCGATTTGTACGTTTTTCGGTTTTCTCCGATAATCTTTTGAAAAAATCCGGAAAAACGCTTGATTTTTCGGACAACTTGTGGTATACTATCACCGTTATCAAAATGTATGCGGATTTAGCTCATTTGGTAGAGCGCGACCTTGCCAAGGTCGAGGTGGCGGGTTCGATCCCCGTAATCCGCTCCAAACACGGGTACGAATCAAATCAATTCGTACCCGTTATTATTAGGCGTCGTAGCCAAGCGGTAAGGCAGAGGTCTGCAAAACCTTCATTCCCCGGTCCGATTCCGGGCGACGCCTCCAAGTGTTCCGGTCTTAAAAGATGCCGGTCGAAAAACCCGAGATTTTCTCGGGTTTTCTTCGTTTTTCTCCGTTTTCCTCGCTTTTTCAAAATTCGACTTAAAACAAAAACAAAAAGATGCCAAATACCGATTTCGACCTTCCTTCCGGAATCGGACTGGCGAACGACCATTTCAGGGCGGTTTTCAGAGAGATTTTCTCTCCGAAAACCGCCCTTTTTTCGTTTTCTTCAAAAAAAATAATTGTTAAATAATTGTGTTCACGAAAGGAGGTATCCGGGATCGCCTACCAATACAAAAATGAAGATTGCAACTGCCGCTACTGCCTGTATTATTCCAAAGGAAAATGCAAACTGCAGTGGTGCTGTTGCTATCAGGACAAAGTCCGCACGGGGTCCCCCTTCCCCGAAAACATGAAAGAAATCATAAAACGCAGAAAGGAGCAACATGATCAACTTAAAAATCAGAATCAATGTCGATGAGCAAACGTTCACTCTTCCGGTTGACACGCAGTTTGTTCCCGGCATTCCGGAAAAGGATCCGGTTGTCATGGTAACCGAAATCACCGAACCCGAGGAACTGAAGTATCTGGAAAGAGATGAGTGGAACATCGAAGAGCTTAACTTTCTTGCCAAACGCATGGAGAGTTTCGACAAGCGTGAACAATCGCAGTTTGATGCCGCCGTTTCCATCTTCCGTCCCAAAACGGTTGAAGCACTGATCAATTACACATATAATCTCCCGCGCTTCACGCTCATCTCCGATTTCAGTACCCCGAATGCAATCGGCGTCAGTCACATCCTGAACCGAAAGCAAGTGATGAGTCTTGATGAAATGTCATCCACCGACTTTGCAAAAATCGGCAAGGAACTCATGCAATCGGGCAAAGGAATCACGACACCTTACGGCGTGCTTTTTGTCAATGAGGACATCCCCTTTGAGCCTGTGTATGATGGCAGACATTTTCCCGAATATGATTATAAAGGATCGCTTGCCACTGTTGCTGTCTCCCGTAAAGGTGAAACCGAGTATTTGTATCTGCCATGTTCTATTCAGGATATCAATCACGCACTGTCAAAGCTCCCGGCAAAGACGTGGGGAGAATGTGAATGCTCACTGGAATCGTCAAATTTCCCTGCCGAAGATTGGAGTGAGAACAGCAAATCAATTCTCGCAAATGAAGGTGTCTATTGCTTGAATAATGCCTGTGAGGCTCTTCAAAGACTATATGACAAATCAGACTTCGAAAAGCTGTCGGCTGCGATGCAGATGGCTGATGTGGATGACAGTGAGTCGATTGTTGTCCTCGCAAATCAATTGAACAACTTTATCTATATACCGGATGCTGAAGACAAAGATGATGTCGGCAGGTACTGGATCGATAATATTGTCGGATATGAATATGACGAAGCCCTCGAAAACTATATAGATTTTGCTTCGTTCGGAGAAGATGTCATAAACGATCACGATTGCAGTTTTCTTGACACGGGAGGATTTATTGCGCTTGAAGACGGTGTCAGCCTCAATCGAATGCTTGAAACAGCAAAAGCAGAAAGGAAGTTTTGCGAAAATACCACTCAACCGAAACCGGCACCCGATGATAACGATCTTATCACCGGGCGTTTTTTCTTCCCTCTGAAGATCACGCTGAATCCGTATAACGAATACGGCGATGTGGATTGGGATGCTGCCGAAGACCTCGACGGAAGATTCTGCGATGGCTATGCGGACGAGATCAACGACCGTTTTGACAGGTACACCGAACGCGACGAGTGCGATATGATCGAATACTTTGACGAGAGCGATACCGCACGGGAAAAGATCAGATCTGCGAAATGGGGCTTTGAAAGCATTGACGGTGTTCTCTACGGCACGGTGACGGTGAAACTCACGGAGCAACTGACCGAAGATGAAGAAGATACCTTCAAAGAGTGGATCGTCGGTCAGAACGCTGACGGTCTCGGCGAAGGCTTTGAACAGCAGGACATTGAAACCGACGAAGGAATTCTCAATGTTCACTTCTGGGACTCCACGGATGACTACTATGTCGAAAGCGAGGATGACTTCTACGAAAATCGCATCAATAACGGGATGGGAGGTATTTCGTAATGACGGAAGATAAGCGTATCGTTTGGACAAATATCGATCTTGATCCCGAAGATTGGTATGATGACCTCCGTGAGTTGTTCCCCAATCTTGACGAGAATGCTCTTTATGAAATAATGTGGTCGCTCAACGACGAATATCTGGATGACGAGAGAGCCAACTTCGATCTTTATGTGGGAAGCCCTATTCTTGTCCTTGCCGATCTCGGTTTATGGAACGGAAGGCACAGAGGTTACGGCGAGATCAAAAGCGGCAATCTCATGGACTGCCTGAAAACCGACTGCGAATATGCAGAGTGGTATGTAGACAAAGACGGTGAGTTTGCAAGTCGGAGGATTCATCATGACGGAACAAACTAGAGCATGTTGACACTAATGTCAAAATATGATATAATAAATACATGAATATCACAAAAGCGCAGTACGCAAGAATCGAAAAGTATTTTCCGGTTCAGCGTGGGAATGTAAAAATCGACAATTACACATTTATCAACGCTATCTTGTATATTGCCGAAAATGGGTGCAAGTGGAGGGCACTTCCAGAGAAATACGGCAAATGGAATAGCATTTACCAAAGATTTAAAAGATGGTGTGAAAATGGCGTAATACAGCGTATTTTTAATGCGCTGCAGCGGGAAAAAATTATTGCGATCAAAGTAGAAGTGCTGGCTTTGGACAGTACCTCTTGTAAATTGCACCCTGACGCACATGGCGCTTTAAAAAACACGGACAACAATGTATCGGGAAATCAAAGGGCGGATGGAATACCAAGCTTCACGTGGTATCCGCAAATGACAAGGTCATTGTCGAAATGCACTTATCCGGTGGAAACTGTCACGACGCCCCACAAGGAAGAATCTCAATTGAAAACATAGGAGATAGCTATTCGGGAATTCCGTACTTAATGGATAGAGCTTATGAGGGTGATAAAACAAGAGAACTCTGCCAGTCTTTCGGACACGAACCGGTTGTCCCACCAAAGAAAAATCGCATAAATCCGTGGGAATATGACCATGAACTATATAAGCGAAGGAATATTATCGAAAGACTGTTTCGATGGCTAAAAGCGTTTCGCAGAGTATGTACAAGATATGATAAACTCGATGTTATCTTCCTGTCGTTCGTTCAAATCGCGTGCGTCTTCATGTGGCTAAAATAGTGTCAACAGGCTCTACTATAGTTACCGCAGATACCTTCCCGATACCACCGAAGACGAAATTGAAGTCCTGAAAGAAAGACTCTATGACGGAACAGCAACCGAAGACGACATCAACATGGTCACCGAACCTCTCGGTTCGCTCGTCGAAGCCGTATGCGGCTGGGAGCCATCCTATCAAATGCAGTAAAGGAGCATAAACAAATGAACGAATTTGCAAGACTCGGTGCCCTTGCCAAACGGCTGAGGGAAACATACAAGCGCGGAACAAGGATCGTGCTGAACCACATGGGCAGTGATCCGCGACCGATACCGGACGGAAGCCGCGGTACAGTTGTCGGCGTTGATGACATCGGCAGCATCATGGTGAAATGGGACTGCGGACGTGGACTCTCCCTCATTTACGGCGAGGACAGCTTCCGTCCGCTCACTCAGGAGGAAATCGCCGAGGAAAGCGCACCAAAGAAAACACGGGAATTTATCGGCAGACTGAACCGGGATGTTTTCCCGCAGGTCAGCACCGAAAAACTCCAAGCATTCGAAGACACAGGCGACACATGGTATGTCAAGTCTATCCTCAAAGCCATGCACGAAACCTTCTGCGAAGTGTATGACGGAGACTATATCGACGGGGATACAGAGTATGTCACCGTCCCTGCCGTGATCAAAGGAGCAAACGGCAAACTGTATGCGGGACTGGTCGACCTGGATGTTGCCTCCTCGGGAGAACACTGCGGATCGAGCATCCTCACGCCTCTCGGCATGATCGAGCATGACGGAAGTAACCTGACCTCCGAGCAGGATGAACTGCTCCGCAAGATCATTCCCTACGAGTACTGGTACACGCCGTACATCGAAAGCGATCACCATGTGGATTTCGAAAACATTCCTCCCGAGGCGGAAGAAGTGCTTTCCTACGCAACCGGAGAGGATCTGTCGCAGAACGGAGGCATTCGCTATTGAGTGAAGAAAGAATCAAATATCTGGATATGTTCGCCGGCATCGGTGGGTTCCGCACGGGACTTACAAATGCCGGCGATCTTTTTTTGCCTGTAGGATGGTGTGAGATCGACCGCTTCTGCCAGAAAGCCTACAGAGCCTTATACGGAACAGGAGGTGAATACTTTTCAGATGACGCAACCAAGATCGACACCGAAGAACTTCCCGACATCGACCTCATATGCGGCGGATTTCCTTGTCAGCCATTCTCCGTCAGCGGAAGGCGACGGGGATTTGACGACACAAGAGGTACGCTCTTTCATGAAATTGTGCGGGTGGCTGAATCCAAACGCCCTCAATATCTTCTGCTTGAAAACGTGCCGGGGCTTCTCAACCACAACGGCGGGAAGACCTTCGGCACTATCATCCGAGCGATACATGAGCTGGGGTATTGTCTTGAATGGTGCGTGCTTAACAGCGCGGATTTCGGCGTCCCCCAACAGAGAAAACGGGTGTATATTGTCGGATATCTTGATCCGAGACTGTCCGGTAAAATATTTCCTCTCAAAACGGGCGATGGAACAGCTCTTAAGCAGATCATTCCCGGCGGTCAGGGACAGCGGGTCTACTCCACAGACGGAAGCAGCACCTGTCTGACCTCACAGGGCGGCGGTTGGGGTGCCAAAACCGGACTCTACTTCATCGACATGAATGCCGATCCGAAGGTGACGCATGAAGCACGATGTATCACAGCACGGCAGGATTCCGGCATTTCCAACCGCAAGGGCGAGCATTCGGGCGTGATCGGGGCAAGAGCCGTTATAACCCCCGAACGGGAGTTTGTAAGGCAGATGGGCAGACGGATCAAAGAACCCGATGAAGCCATGTTCACCCTTACCGCACAGGACAAGCACGGCGTGACCTATGACGGTCTTGTCAGGCGGCTGATGCCGATTGAATGTTTCAGACTTCAGGGATTCTCCGACGAGCAGTTTCAGACGCTCGTCGATATCGGAATCCCCGAAACACAACTTTACAGGATGGCGGGCAACAGCGTGACGACCAATGTAGTTACCGCTGTTGCGACCAAACTGGAAAAAGAAATTCAAAATCTGAAAGGAGAAGAAAATGCCTAATCATGTAGAAAACCGACTGACCTTTGATTGCTCCCGGGAACGCCTTCAGGAAATCCTGACTGCCGTTTCCCGTGATCAAGATAAGGAGGTCGACGGAAAATTCGGCGTCGGAACCTTTGACTTCGAAAAAGTCATCCCGATGCCGGAAGATATCTACCGAGGGGATCTCGGTTCGGCAGAACGGGAGCTTTACGGCAAAAAGAACTGGTACGATTGGTCGGTCTGGAATTGGGGTACCAAGTGGAACAGCTACAGCAACCGCTTTGACGGAGATACGCTCTACTTCCACACAGCGTGGGCAGCTCCGCATCCGGTGATCGAAAAGCTGTCCGAACAGTTTCCGGACGTCCGGATTTCTCACCGATGGGCAGACGAAGATCTCGGATGCAACTGCGGAGAAAGAGATTATCAGGACGGAGAGATCGTATATGAGAATATCCCGGACGACCGGATGGTTGCCATGGATCTTGCGCTTTCCATATGGGATTATACACCCGAAGATCTTGATCTTGCACTGAATGCCGCCGGAACCGGATATATCAATACCGAAATGAAGGATTTCGAACTGATCGAACTGTTTGATAAGCCCGCCTTGTTTACCAACGAAAGACTTACAAAAAAAGACATCCCGAAAGGTCTGTACTGTTATGATTTGCGAACGAGCGATGACGGAGAGCGCTTTGCCACCATTGAGCCGAATGTGACGGTCAATCACGGCGGCAGTATCGTAACCTGCGATCCTCTCGATTTTAACGGCAAAGATCATATCGGCCTTGGCGAAGACACCGAACCCAACTTTACCGGACAGGAAGTATCCTTCGGTCAGTTTATGACCGGAGATTATGATAACGATATGACTCTGTCCTGACAAACAAAAAATACAGGGCTGTATTGCGAAAACAGGCACGCGATACAGCCCGTTTTCGCAATTCCCCGGAAAGGAATGCATGAACAGTTTTATGAGCTGGGTGGGCGGAAAGAAAGCCCTGCGTGACGAGATCGTCATCCGCCTCAATCGAAAATGCGACAGGTATGTCGAAGTTTTCGGCGGCGGTGGCTGGGTTCTCTTTCATAAACCTCCCGGCAAATTTGAGGTCTATAACGACTTTAATCCCAACCTCGCCAATCTTTATCGTTGTGTCCGAGAACACCCCAAAGAGTTGTGCGAGGAACTGCGGTACACCCTCAATTCACGGCTGGATTTTGAGTATATACGGACGGTACTGCATAGCAAGGCCGAGATACCGGATATCCGCCGTGCCGCCTGGTTCTACCAGATCATCCGAGAGAGCTATGCCTCGGGACTTGATTCCTTCGGCGCTCAACCGCACAGCATGTGGCGCAACTTTCCGCTGATCGATGCGGCTTCGGCAAGACTGCAGAATGTCGTGATCGAAAACAAGGATTTTGCCAAACTCATCAAGCAGTACGATAGACCGAACACGCTCTTTTACCTCGATCCGCCGTACTTTGAAACCGAGGACTACTACGAAGATGTCGGCTTTACCGAGGCGGATCATGTCAGACTGCGGGACGCACTGGTGGGCATTCAGGGAAAGTTTCTGCTTTCCTATAACGACTGCCCGCGCATCAGAGAGCTGTATTCACAGCCCGGCATCTTCATTGAAGCCACAACAAGACTTTCCAATATCGCACAGCGGTATGATGCGGGCAAGCAATACCCCGAACTGCTGATCTCCAATTACAACACCTTTGAGGAAGGCGTCCTTGCCAAACAACTCACCCTGTTCGATAAGGACGAAAGCGAAGCCATACTAAAAGAAAGGAAAATCATATGGAACTGAATTTCAAACTTACCTACAACATTCCCGAAGAACTCATCAAGGCTCTCGGAATCAACGAAGATACGCTCTTCTGCACCTCTTACGAAGACGGAACGCTTTGCGTCGAGGCCGTCAATGAGGAGGATGCGGAACTGATCGATGACATTCCGGCAGAGGCTACGGACACCTACCGCCTCGGTTATGGAGACGGATACCGTGACGGATATCATGCGGCAATGGATGAAACCGAACCGCCCACTGTCGTTTGCACCGATGAGGATGACTGCGACGACGAGGATTCCCCGTGTTACGACTGCCCATATTACTGCCCGGAGTGTGGCTCCTGTACGAAAACGGAGGACGACTGTGATGAATAAGATCTTCAGAGTTCTCGGCAGAAAAGGAAATACCACCGTACCGTTCGCCATTCGCATCAAATCCCGTTTTAAACCTGGGGATGTCATCTCTTACGAGATTAAGGATGCCGATACGCTGATCCTGCACCGAGAAAAAGTCTGCGACCATTGCACCGACGTGCGTGAAAAACCGAAGGAAGCGTCTTTGCTCGATGTCATCAACAGCCTGTCCGCTTCCGAACAGAAAGCGGTGCTTCGCTATCTCGCCAACAGGATCTCCTCCGGGGAGGACTTCTGATGTCATTCCTCTACCTTTACTCGCTCGACCAAGCCCGCCGGGAAGACGAGGTCATGCTGTGGAGAGATTCGCTCAGGGAGAATATCCGCTGTAAGGAAGCGATTGAAAAAGCCCTGTCGGAAAACTTTGACGGGATGCATCTCAAAGACGGTATCATTCCGCCCCTTGCGGAAGAATACGGAATCGACCGCCTCACATGGGTTCTTGCCAACACGGTCAAAGAACATCCGGGGGATGGCAGATTCCGCCGCGAAAACAAGGAATGGGCAGGCACGATTCCCATCCCGAAGGACAGCCACAATTACGAGTTTTCCGTGGGCAGTCATCCCGAAATCGTGAACGGTCTGATCAGCGACTATCGAAAATACCTTGCCGAGGTCGTTCGACCGTTCGGTGCAAAAGACTGCATCCCCGGAAGCACGCACGCCCGATACGAAAACAAACTTCTGATCCTCGATCCGTTCCTCCTCAATGAGGATTACAAGCACGGCGACTATCAGCTGTTCTATGCAAGATCGGGCAACGGCTGTGATGAGTCGAAAATCGGGCGGAAAGTATTCGGCGAATTCCTGAAGGACGGTGAGAAAACGAGTTTTTACCGAAACGATTTTCTCGGCATTGCCGACGAAAGTAAACTTCCCGAATGGGCAAGAGATCGCTTCGTTGAGATTCAAAATGCAGAAAAGAAAGAGACGAATCCGGAACACAGCTCCCGCACGATCACGATAACCGATCCGCTCGGAAACGAACTGCAGCTCCGCCCGCACCTTGAACTGTATTCGGTCAAGGGGATTATGGGACAGGAAAAACACGGTCTTGCCATTGTGCTTGACACTGTGTCCGAAGAACCCGAGCAGTATGCAGTCCTGACCAAGTCCTTCGGCGAATTTATCGGGATGAAGGACTGCGCCTATATCGATCGGAACAACTGTCCGTTTGCAGATCAGCTTCTCGATCTCGGTATTGCCGAAAGCACGCCGATGGAGAGACAAAGCGGCTTTTGCTCCTATCCGCTCTGGCACTTTCGGGAGAAATTTCTGAGGGAGATCGGTCCCGAAAACTATGCGGCATATGCCGAAGGATACAGGCAGATGTCCGACGAACAGGACGAGGAATCCTTTTCCGATGACGAGGACGAAGGGATGGGCGGACTGTCATGAGAGTCAGGATTTATCAGATACAGAGCGAACGGGACAAAAAAAGACTCAAATTCTGTAGTTTCACTGAGACCGAACGCTTAGGCGGAATCGATCCGACGACCTATCAATGCGTGTATGCCGGCGACATTCAGGCAAAAAGCCTTGACGAAGTCTACTCCCACCTCAACGCAGGCAGAAAGCCGACGACTTATCAGGGACATTCGCTGTCCGTGTCAGATGTTGTTGAAGAGATCGACGATATCCACGAAGTTTACCATACTGCCCTTACCGAAAAGGGCTTTTACTTCTGCGATAGTATCGGCTGGAAGAAGGTAGACTTTGACGCATCCCGGGCGGAGCCGATGAAAGGTGTTCGTGTGCTGATGATTCAACCGCACCAAAAGCCGATCGAAACGCGTGTCATCGACAGGCTTGACTGTTGGCAAAGAGCCGTCAGCGATCATGGCGAGGACGCTCTCATAGAAGTGGTCTCTCCCTTTGACGACAATGCAGTTGTCGTTTGCAATGAAGAATCCAAATATAACGGCATGGAGGGCAACCGCAGACTGTATGGCGATGTCATTGCCGGACCGATGTTCCTTGTCGGTGATGACGGATACGGAGGCTTTTGTGACCTGACCGACAGGCAGATCCGGGAATATGGCGAACAGTTTGCCGAGCCGGAGGACATCAGCCCGGAAGAAGTTGAGAAAGCCCTCCGCTTCGACTTCTACGGTCTGTAACCACAATAAGAAACGGGAGATGTGCCAAAAACGCATCTCCCGTTTTTTATAGATTCAAACTCAACGAAAGGAGGAAACCCAATGGCAACAGGAAAGAAAGGCGGGGCAAAGATGGCATCCGACGCTGAACGGCTTGACCAGGAAAGCGGTGTGGATCGCAAGCAGGAGAACCCTTATGCGATCAAAGTCCGCATGGACAGGCTTTTTACCGATGACTCGCAAAAACTCAAGGCGATTGCAAGCATCACCCTCGGCGAATTCGCAGTTCACGGCTTTAAGGTTTGGGAGAAGGACAATAAAACCTTTATCACCATGCCGCAATCCGCACACAAGGATGCCGAAGGAAAAACGGTCTATGATGACCTCTTCCACCCCATCACCGCAGGCTCAAGAGCAGCTCTTGTCGGACTGATCTCCCAAGAATACGACAATGCCCTGAAGCAGCACCAATCTGCCGCAGTGGAATCTGCACCCACTCCGTCAGAAGAAGTTCCCGTGCAGAAAATGTAATCCAAACCAAAATCAAAATTCAAAAAAGAAAGGTAACACACAACATGAAAAAGTTCTTCAATTCCATTCGTAACAAGGTAAACTCCATCGCCATCTCCGCCAAGACCGCACTCGCCTCCACCTCCGGTGAAGGATACATCGACACCGGCGTCAAAATCATCATCGGCGTTGTCATCGGCGGTGTTATCCTTGCCGGTCTTTATGCGCTCTTCAACACGACCATTATCCCGAACCTCACGACCAAGATCGGGAATATGTTCAACTACTCCGGCACTTAATCGGAACCCCATCTCCCTCCGACGGTTTTTCCGTCGGAGGGCTATCAGGAAAGGAGCATGAAAATGATGATACAACCAATACCCGTAACGCCGGTACTTCCGGTTATGCCATGGGTGACGCTTGCGGAAAATATTCCGCTCAAAGTGACGCTTCAAGTCCTTGCGGCGCTCCTGTTTATCGGAAGTGCACTGTTTCTCGGATGGAAGTTCACACAGGTGCTTCAAGGGAGGCACTATCGATCAAACCTTGCCGTAAATCTTGTCCTGTCAGGTCTCGCCGCGCTTGCGCTCTTTCTGCGTTACGGCATGACAGTCACAATCCTTGCAGGGCTGTACCTGTTCTTTATCCTTTTGTTCGCATCGTGGTCGGATCTGACATACCATGAAGTGCCGGATTGGGTTTGGCTGTGTCTGCTCCCGATTGCCATTATGCGTATTCCGACCGTCGGTGTCGGCTCCATGGTGCTTGGGGCGTTTGTGGTACTGATCCCGCAGCTGGCACTTGCCGTTCTTCCGCCGCACAGAACGCTCGGAGGGGCAGATATGAAGCTCTCCGTCTGCAGTGCTATGATCCTCGGGTTCTCCCGCGGTGTCGGAGCGTATCTTGTCGGACTGCTTGCTGCGGTCATTTTTATGAGTATCTATAACAAAGTTAAGATCAGATGCCGCAAAGTCCCCTTTGCGCTGATTCCGTTTCTGGCGGGCGCAACATTTGCGGCATTTCTGATCTGATCAAAAACACAGAAAGGACAGGATTATGAGAAAGAATAAAAAATCCATCGGCGCTCATGCCCTTGGTAACCGAACCGTTATCGGTATTATCTGCATAGTTGCGGCGCTTGCCATCTGCTTCGGGATTGCGCCGGTGGTCAACAAACTGAGAGACGGTAAAACCGCCGTTGTCAGAGTTGTCAGGACGGTTGAAAAAGGCAGTCCGATCTCCGATGCGGACATCGAGATCGCGGAAGTCGGAAGCTACAATCTCACGGACGGACTGCTAAAAAACAAGGATGATGTCATCGGCAAACATGCCGCCTGCGATCTGTTTCCGGGCGACTATATTTCGCCCGTCAAGCTGACCGACAAGACCGAATCCGCCGGCAATCTGCTGGAATCCCTGAAGGAAGGCAAGAAAGCCATATCGGTCACCATCGGCAGTTTCGCCATGGGGCTTTCGGGCAAACTCGAAACCGGCGACATCGTGTCTGCGGTCATTTACGATTCCACCGAAAACCGATGCTTTACACCGCCCGAACTCCGGTATGTGAAGGTCATCACCTCCACCACCTCGCAGGGCATTGACAAGGCAGAAGTCGCCGACAGCGCACAGCCTGTTACCGTGACACTGCTTGTAAATGATGCACAGGCGGAACTGCTTGCCCTTTACGAGCGAACCGGCAATATTCACTTCGTTCTGGAATTCAGAGGCGATGCGTCGACTGCTCAGAAATATCTTGATGCGCAGGCGGCGTATCTTGACAAGGCGGGTGACTGATATGCGTCACGAAAAAGCAAAGATCATTGCGGTATGGGGATCTCCCCATTCCGGCAAAACGACTTTCGCAACCAAACTTGCGACAGCCATTTACGATAACTATCAGGCTACGGTCATTGTGCTGTACACCGACCTTGAAACGCCGACGCTCCCCGTGATCTTCCCGAACGAAAAAAGCGAAAACCTCGGCTCTGTCGGGATTCCGCTTTCAAAGACCGAAATTGACACCGACGATGTCATCAAAAACCTCGTTACGATCAAGGAACGGCAGAACTTCGGCTTCATTGGCTTTCGTGCGGGCGAAAACAAATTTACCTATCCCCGCTATGGAAAAGCCAAAGCCGAAGAACTCTATAGGGCGCTCGGAATGCTTGCCGATTATGTGATCGTGGACTGCACATCAAACCTTGAAAACAATGTCCTCTCTTCGGTTGCGGTCGAACAGGCAGATCAGATCATCCGCCTTGCGTCTCCCGATCTTTCCGCCATCAGTTTCTTTCTCTCGCAGAAGGGCATGTATGAAGACGCAAAGTGCCGTATGGACGAACACATCATCGGGCTGAATATCCCCAATGCCGATGCATATATGCCGGTTGAGGAAGCACGAAGCCACCTGAAGGATGTTGCGTTTACCGTTCCGTACAGTCAGCTCATCAAGGAACAGATGCAGAAAGGAAGCCTTTACGCACCGGCAAAGGACAAGCGCTTTGATTCCCGTATGAAGGAGATCGCCGGAAAGGTGGTGGAATATGAAGCACAGTGACCTTTGGAGTGTTCTTGCAAAGACACAGCAGTATATCTCCAAATACTATGCCTCCGCCCTGACCGATGAGAGTAAACACGATCAGTTGAAATCGTATATCGAAAAGTATATTCTGGACGAAGGCTTTCTCGTTGATGGGCTTACGGACGAGAAGCTGGTCAACCGCCTCTACTCCGAAATGGTGGAATACTCGGTCTTAACTCCGTATCTCAGCTCTCCCGACATCGACGAGATCAATGTCAACTCCTGGGATGATGTCGTCATCACATGGTCGGACGGGCATCTGGAAAAGCTCGAAGAACATTTCCACACGCCCGGTCATGCCGTGGATATAGTCAAGCGACTGCTCCATCACAGTGGCATGATCATCGACAATGCCACACCGATCGCCCAGGGACATCTTCCGAACAATACCCGTATTACCGCAATCAAAAGTCCCGTTGTGGATGACGATTGCGGTATTTCCGTTTCCATCCGTCTTCTGCATCCGCAAAGAGTGGACAGAAAGTGCCTCATCGACAGCGGAATGGCAAACGAAGAAATGGTTGCATTCCTCGAAATGTGCATCCGATACGGCGTCAGCCTTGTGGTCGCAGGTCGAACCTCTTCGGGCAAAACAACGCTTCTCAATGCACTGCTCGGAAGCATCCCCGATGACAAGCGTATCTACACCATCGAAAGCGGATCAAGAGAGCTGTTTCTTGTCAAGCGAAACCGCTTTGGCGAGGTGCAGAACAATGTGGTGCATACGCTCTCCCGCCCAAGCGAGAATGAAGCTTATGACATTTCACAGGAAAATCTTGTGGTGGCGGCACTCCGTTTCGATCCTGATATTGTTGTCGTCGGTGAAATTCGCGATGCCGAAGCAAACTCCGCCGTGGAAGCATCCCTGACGGGACATACGGTCGTGACGACTGTGCATTCCGGACCTGCGGAATCGGCGCACGGGAGGATCTCGCTCCTTTGTCAGAGGCGATTTCAACTCGGTATGGAGGTCAGCCTCTCGCAGGCAAGACAGGCGTTTCCCCTTGTCGTCTTTGCACACAAGTGCGAAGACAATACGAGAAAGATCATGGACATCTCGGAATGTGCCGTGTCACCCGAAGGCAGACCGGAATACCGATGCCTTTATCGTTACAACATCACGGAAAACGAATACAAAGACGGGAAATTCAGCATCAAAGGCGGGTTTGAAAAAGTCAATCTGCCTTCCGCACACCTCCGGACTCTGCTTACGAGAGGCGGTGTGCCGAGAGAGGTGCTGAACCGTTTCCTCGGAAAGGAGTGTGAGAAATGACCGTTATTTATCTCTTATGTTTTCTCTTGATTACAGTCGGAGCGATCCTTCTGCTCGGGCTGACTCCCGAGAGAATCTCCGAAGATCTGATGCGCTTTGCCGCACCGGAGCAGACCTTGCGGGACAAGGTTTTGACCGCAAACGGCAAAAAGAAAACACGAAAACTGACCGCATCGCTGAATCGCATTCGGGACGCTTTGGAATCGACCGGAAAAGGAAACCGATTTACAATCGCCTGCGCCGCATCGCTCGGACTGATGATCGTGGGATGCGTGGTGGCGGTTGCCATCGACAACCTGCTCCTGATCCCCGTTTTCGCCGTTGCTTTCGCTCTCATCCCATTTGCATTTGCCAAAAGAACCGTCAACTATTACGACAATCATGTGTCGGACGAACTGGAAACGGCACTCTCGATTATCACGACCTCCTATGTCCGTTCGGACGATATTGTAACGGCGGTCAGGGAGAATGTGCAGTATCTCAAACCACCCGTGCGGGATATCTTTGCAGGCTTTGTTGCAGAAAATGCGATGATCTCCGCCAATGTCAAACAGTCCATCAAACACCTTCGTGAAAAAGTGAAGAATACCGTCTTCAAGGAATGGTGTGATACGCTGATCGCCTGTCAGGACGACAGAACGCTCAAGGACACGCTGATGCCTGTCGTGGCAAAGCTGACGGATATCAGACTTGCAAACAACGAAATCAAGGGACTTTTGTTTGCGGCAAGAACCGAATACTTCATGATGGCGGGGATGGTGGTGGCGAATATCCCACTGCTGTATGTCCTCAATCGGGATTGGTACAACGCCCTGATGTATACCGCCCTCGGAAAAGCGGTCATGGCGATCTGTGCCTGTGCCATCCTTGTCACGGCTTTGCTGATGCTTCGATACACAAAGCCGATCGAATACAGAAAGTGAGGTGCGGAATATGTGGATCGTGATTATAACGGCACTGCTTGCGGCAGTCGGTCTTGCGCTGATCTTGTCTGACGCATTCCGCGTCCCGACCTATGCCGTGGCAAAGGCTACGCACAATCTCGGCAAACGGCAGAACAGAAAAACCAATCCGCTCGAACTTTGGCTTCGTGAAGTGGCAAATTGGCTGTCGGGAAAACTCCGCTTAAATGAGTACAAACGGCTTCAGCTCGAAGCCGACCTCAAAACGGCGGATATTAATATGACACCCGAAATGTACACGGCGAATGCCATCGTCAAGGCGGGATTTATTGCTTTGTTTGGCGTTCCGCTTCTGTTTTTCTCAAAGCTTCTTGCACTTCTGGTTCTCGGCATTGCCGCCTTCCTCTACTATTTTGAGATCCGCAAGGTCGGCAAAGCAATCAGGGAGCGCAGAAAGAAGATCGAATACGAACTGCCGAGACTGGTTGCAAACATCGAAAAGACACTGGTTCACAGTCGGGATGTTCTTGCCATTCTGGATGCCTACAAAGAAACGGCAGGATCGGAACTGAAGCGAGAACTGGAGATCACCGTTGCGGATATGCGTTCGGGCAACTACGAGGTGGCACTGACAAGATTGGAAGCTCGCGTCGGCTCGACCATGATGAGCGATGTGACAAGAGGTCTGATCGGGGTGATCCGAGGCGATGAAACGAGCGTGTATTGGGGTTCACTCGTGCTGAAGTTTTCGGACTATCAAAGGCAAAACCTTAAAACGGAAGCCTCCAAAGCACCGAAGAAGGTGCGGAAACTTTCCATGGTACTGCTCATTTGCTTTATGCTTGTGTATGTGGCAGTCATCGGCGAGGTGCTTCTGTCATCGCTGGGAGGGCTGTTCGGATGAAAAAACTGAAACAATTCTTCAAAAGCAGGTTTGGCGAAGGTTATGTCGATGTGGCGGTCACGATTCTGATCGTCGCATTCGTTCTTGTCTTTGCCGTCAATGTTGTCTCTCTTGTGGCGCTGAATCAGAATATCAAGACAGCGTCGGATCAGCTGACCGATTATGCGGCGATGAAAGGAACGGTATCCGTTGACGAATATGCCCGAGAGCTGAAAGAAAAAATCGGGGTCGACTTTTCCTATTCCTTTGACGGAAGCGAGACACTGGATTCCACGGGAAAGGTGCAGCTTGGTGACCGAATCGTCTGTACGCTGACCTATCACCTGCGAATTCTCGGGTTCGGAGAAGTCTCCCATCCCATCAGCGTCAAAGCGTCGTCAAGCGGACTGTCGCAGGTCTACTGGAAGTGAGGCGGCTATGAAAATACTTCGTAACAGGGACGGGATTGCTTACATTTATGTTTGCATTATCGTTCTTTTTGTTTCGGTTCTTTTGTCCGTCATCGTGCTTTATATGGGACTTATGAGCCAGGTTCAGATTCAGAAACGGGAAGTTCAGCAGAAGCTCGACAGTTATCTTGCGGAGTACGCAACCAAGGCGTTCGATGCCATCAAACAGGGCGAACCTTATGAATCGTACATCGACTATGCCGAATTCAAGGGCGGGGTGTATCAGAAAATGGGATTCCCGACATCGGATGCGACTGTTTATCGCTATGACAACGGCAACTGCACCATGACAAGACCGAGCGTCACCATTCTGCGCGGGGACGGTTTCGGTTTGACACTCCGCTATACCGCCATCTTCCCGATTCGGTGGAACGGCAAGACCTATCAAAGTCTTAAAGTCCCGATTACAGTCTCAAGTTACTACAAATTCAAGTGAAAGGAGCTTGTATGAGTAAGAAAACAAACATCATCATCGGCATGATAATCGCAGTCGTTACGCTCGCCTTGATCGTAACTGCGATTGTTGCCGCCGTGAAAAACGGCAAACAGCCGGACGGTCCCGTGGAGCCTCCGACCGATTCCACCACATCCACGGAAAAGCCGGATATTCCCGATCCTGTGATCCCGCCGATTGATTCGGGCAGCGGAACGGAAACAGACAAGCCGGACGACGGTAGCCCCGCTGACATCACCATTGATGTTGTCAGACCGAAGGACGATCCTCATGAGGACACGCCGGGAGTTGTTGGGGATGTCATAATTCAGCCCGGTATCAAGGAGGGAGAGGAATGAAAAAAATTTCAAAAATTCTTGCACTGATTCTGGCGGCGGTCACGCTGCTGTCCGTGATGACAATTCCCACATTTGCGGCGTACAATTATCCTATGACCTGTACGGTCTACTACAAAAACGAAAAAGGCAAGCAGATTGCAAGCCCATCAACCTTTACGGTAAACGCAGCGGAATCCAAAGAACATAGCCGTGGTGTTTCATCACCGTCTATCTCCGGATATGTCCTGAAAGACAGCAACGATTCCTATGTCACCTATGAGATGATGGATAAAAGCTTTCCGGCTTCCAACTACGTGAGGCAAGGGACGGCAACCTACACCGTTGTCTATACCGACACGGTATACCACTACCTGTATTTTGTCAATGGATCGACAAGACGAACGATTGCTCAATCAGCAACCCTGAAAGGTACACCGGGAACCTATTACAACCATATCCCTCCGACCGTCACGCATTACACGCCAGGCAGGACTTCCGTGTCCGGTCGCTTTTCCACATCGAAAACAAGCACTTCGGAAACGATTTACTACTACCGGACGATGTACACCATGAGCTATAACGCGAACGGCGGCTCGGGCGCACCGTCCTCCGAATCCAAAGGCTCGGGATGGGATTATACGATCTCTTCTGTCAAGCCGACAAAGGTCGGTTATACCTTCCAAGGTTGGGCGACCTACTCCTGGGCATCGTCGGCATCCTATCACGGCGGCGACACCTATAAGCTAAATCAGAACACGACATTCTATGCAGTATGGAGTCGCAATTCGTATACAATCAGTTATAACGCAAACGGAGGAACGGGTGCACCAAGCTCGCAAGCCAAGTACTACGGCACTACCTTAACGCTTTCCTCCACGAAGCCGTACAGAACGGGATATACCTTCAAAGGCTGGGGGCTTTACGCTTCTTCTACGAGTCCGGTCTATCAGCCGGGAGATGATTACAACTACAATATCAGCCGGACACTGTATGCCGTTTGGGAAAAAGATGCTCCCCCTGCACCGACCACCTATACGGTATCGTATAACGCAAACGGCGGCAGCGGCGCACCTGCCTCACAAACCAAGACCAAAAATGTCACGCTGACACTCTCAGGCACAAAGCCCACCCGAAGCGGTTACACTTTTCTCGGTTGGGCAACATCTTCTTCTGCCACAAGTGCATCCTATCAGCCTGGCGGTAGTTACACAGCAAATGCAAGTGTCACATTGTATGCGGTATGGTCCTGCAACCACCCGTCAAGTAAGAAGGTGTGGGACACGGGTTGTGATTGGAGAACGGTTTGTGATAACTGCGGCGCAACACTCTCGTCCGGTACACTGCACGGTCCGTACACTTATGGCGATTGGATATATTACAACGGCAGTCAGCACAGAAGAACTAAAACCTGCGATCATGGAGACTATTCCGGTTATGAATACGCAAGTCACAGTGCGTCGACTCAATATGAGCAGTACTCGTCGTCGCAGCACGCCAAGTATAGCTATTGTTCAGGCTGTTCTTCCTCAATCGGTTCTAAAAGTTATGAATCTCATACCTTCACTTCTTCAACGGTAAACGGGCAGATCGTATCGACCTGCAGCCTTTGCGGATACACCAAGACCTCGGCACAGACCTACACCGTGAGCTACAACGCCAATGGTGGTTCCAATGCTCCGGCATCGCAAACCAAGGTTCACGGGGTGACGCTGACGCTCTCCTCGGCAGTGCCGTATCGCAACAACTATGAGTTCGTCGGTTGGTCAACCAATAGCAATTCTTCTGTCGCATCGTACTATGCCGGAGGAAGCTATACGGGCAATGCATCGGTAACGCTGTATGCCGTTTGGCGATATAAGCCGGCGACCTATACCGTCGCCTTTGATGCAAACGGAGGCACAAATGCCCCTTCGAGTCAGACAAAAACTTACGGAGTGGCACTGACGCTGACGACCGCCATTCCTACGAGAGCAAATTACCGCTTTGCCGGCTGGTCGAAAGACCGAAACGCCACCTCCGCAAGCTACACAGCCGGTGGTAGCTATACCGACAATGCCAGTGTAACGCTTTACGCCGTATGGGTGTATTCTCCCGAATCGTATACGGTCCGATACGATGCCAACGGCGGCACAGGTGCTCCTGCAAGTCAAAGCAAAACCCACGGGGTTCCGCTGACGCTTTCGATGGTAAAGCCCACGAGAGCCGGTTATGAATTCCTGGGGTGGGCGACATCAAAGAATGCGACAGCATCGGAATATGCGCCGAGTGAACGATACACCGACGAAGCAAGTGTGACATTCTATGCCGTCTGGCGATATGTACCCAAAACCTACACCGTCAGCTATGACGCTAACGGTGGCAGCAGTGCACCCGGAACTCAGACAAAGACGGAAAATGTCGCACTGACACTTGCGAGTACGATCCCTGCAAGAGAAGGCTATACCTTCCGCGGATGGGCAACCTCCCCGACGGCAACAACGGCAGATTATCAGCCCGGAGGAAGTTATACCGCCAATGCTGCGGTGACTCTCTATGCCGTATGGGAAAAGGAGTCTTACACGGTATCCTACGATGCCAACGGCGGTACAGGCGCACCCTCGTCACAGGTCAAAAAGTACGGTGAGACGCTGAAGCTCCGTACCGAAATCCCGACAAGAAGCGGTTACGATTTTCTCGGTTGGGCAGAAAGTCCCACAGCAACTTCCGCCACCTATTTGGCTGGTGTCAATTATTCGGAAAATGCCGGAATCACTCTGTATGCGGTGTGGCGTGAGCGCAACTACGATTTTTCCGTCAGCAACCTGACTGTTACTCCCGATGAGGTGTGGCAATACGATAAGATCACGGTCAATTTCCGTGTGGACAACTGGGATCAATATAACGCATACAGCAATATTCCCGTGAGTGTCTGGCTGAACGGCGTCTGTGTCTATACGGGTACTGTAGATTTCCATGCGTATGGTGTAAACTATATCACCTTTGATCTGAATGTCGGTGCACTGGAAGGTAAGCAGACCCTTGAAGCGAGAATCAATTGGGATGACAGAGCAAGCGAGACAAGAAGCAATAACAATGCGGTACAGGCTCAGTTTGAGGTCAAGAAGTATTCCGAGCTTTCTACCTCTGCCGTAACGCCGAGTGCGGACTATATCGAGGGCAATGATATCATCGCCTCTTTCTATGTGTCCAATGACAGCTCCACTCCCGTTCTTCCGAGCGATCACATGAGCTATCGTCTTGAGGTATATCTCGTTGACGGGGCAACCGAAACGCTGGTCAGCACGCAGGATAAGACCGATGTCGTGATTCCCGCGAACGGGAAGAATCTGGTATATTTCAAGTGGCGTGTGCCGGAGAACAGCGCAGGAAAGCTGTATATGTTCCGAGGGATTGCCAATGCCGAAAACACCGTGCGGGAGCGAAATCCGGACAATAATGCGACATTCTTTATGAAAACCGTGAAGGCAAAAGAAACCTCACAGACACCGAACACAAGATATGAGCGCACAGCACCAAGTACCTACAACCCGCTGGTATCCTCCCCCGCAACTACAGTTGGATCGGCAAGTTGGAATGAATGGGTGTATGAGAACGGAAAGTTTGAACTTCGCACCTATGGCATCCGTGCTTCTTCGGTTGATCCTGTGGTAAAACCGGACGATAACTGCAAAACGGCAGTGCTTGAAAACGGCAAATGGTCAATGAAATCTGGATACGGGATCTCGCTTGCATGGAATTTCAAGCTGATCGCCATGTCGGGGTATTCTATGCCCGACAGTTCTGCCTATACGGAAGCACAGGCGGTCATAGCGCTGATACCCGAGTACGGGTATTCCATGGACGCGGGCAAGTACAGAAGCCTTGAAATGTCAGGCGGTATTTATAGCTTTGTCGAGAACCGCGATGCGGACGGAAACGCAAGACTGCACTTCGTACCGGTCTATGTCGCAAACGGTAGCTATACCGTTTCGGTAACGGCAACGCAGATCTGGACTCCCGCCGGAATGATTACGGCAATCCGTAACGCCAATACATTGACCATCGATGGAACTATTTATGATGATTACTATGTCGGCAATTAAACAAAGAAAGGACGGTTTCAAATGAAACAGAAAACAAAAAAGATTCTTCTCACGGTGTTTGCGGCGCTTATGCTTGTCAGCGTGATGAGCGTAACCGCTTTTGCGGCGGAAGGTGATGTTGCGGGAGCTGTGGAAGATACCTGGATTGCGGCACGCGGACAGATCAAGTCGGTTGTCAACAAGGTCATTTTCCCCATCATCGACCTCGTCCTCGCCGTGCTGTTTTTCGTAAAGGTTTCGACTGCATACCTCGACTACCGCAAGCACGGGCAGTTCGAATGGAGTGCGACACGTTCCTAACTGAAAAGGTTAGGCGCAAGTTGCGTGATATATGAAAGATTGAAAGGAGCTTCCATAATAAAAACGCAGTTCTTGAAGAACTGATATTCCGACAGGTGGAATGACGGAGTAACGCCCTGAAACGCCTGCCTTAATACTACGGTGTGCACTTGGTGTATGTAAGAATATCAAGTGTGCAAAGCCCGTTGAAGTCGGCAGAGAGTAGCCCTACCATTGCAAAATGCAGATGAGGAAAGCGATTTGGAGGCAGATTGTGCTACCTATGTGCCGGAGGTCTATATCTATCTATGGTGAGAATGTGAAAAGTAGCAAGTTCACCGACGAATAACCCGAATTAACAAGTCTATACGAATGGTGCATAGAAATGTGCATACGCCCAAAGTGGCGGGTATGTGAGGTAAAGTAAAATTTCCATTTATGAAATACCTTGCACTGTTACAGGCAGTGCCAAGCATACAGGCTTAGAGGGACACCTAAGGGTAGATTTTATGATAGGAATATCGGAACGTGGAAAGGTCGAAACGTGGAGTGATTACACACGATGAAGCGTTTACAGGGAAAGCAACTTTGTATAACCTGTATTTATTCGGCTGAGAGCAGAGCCATAGTACCTGTGAAGCGGTGATAACAAACCGTGGAGGGATAGGCTCAAGTCGTCAACAGTAAAAACAAGTAAATATACAACAATCAAAGGTTCGAGTATGACTAAGAAAAGCAAACTCTTGCAAAAGGGGGGATGCTGACTTTGACAAAGACGAAGCCACCTAAAATCTCCGCCCTGCGGAACATTGAATACTATGATTTTCAAAAAGTGCTTGACAAGCTGTATGCAGACAGTGAAAATTCCAAAGAAATTAAGAATCTAATGGGACTGATTACAAATCCACAGAATATACTGCTTGCCTATCGCAACATCAAGAAGAACACAGGGAGCAAGACCGCAGGCGTGGACAAGAAAACCATCACCCATTTGGAAAAGTGGGAACCTGAAAAACTAATCGGATATGTGCAAAAACGGCTGGACTACTATGTTCCACAGGCTGTCCGCAGAGTAGAAATACCGAAAAACAACGGAAAAACCCGTCCGCTTGGTATTCCGACAATAATGGACAGGCTGATACAGCAATGCGTGTTACAGGTGTTAGAACCAATTTGTGAAGCAAAGTTCTTCAAGCGAAGTAACGGTTTCCGCCCCAATCGTGGTGCGGAACACGCAATTTCACAAGCATACAAGTTTATGCAGGGACAGCACTTACACTATGTCGTTGACATTGATATCAAAGGATTTTTCGATAATGTCAATCACGGCAAATTATTGAAGCAAATGTGGACGCTGGGCATACGTGATAAGAGGTTACTTTCTATTATTTCAGCAATGCTGAAAGCAGAGGTTGCAGGGATAGGTTTCCCTGAAAAAGGAACGCCACAAGGCGGTATCATTTCGCCACTGCTCTCCAATATCGTTCTTAACGAACTGGACTGGTGGGTTGCCTCTCAATGGGAGAATGTTCCTACGAAATACCCATATAAATGCAGAACGCTGAGAAATGGAACGCCCGACAAAAGCAATGTCTATGCTGAATTGCGTAATACCAACCTGAAGGAATGCTATATTGTCCGATATGCAGACGATTTCAAAATCTTTTGCCGATACAGGAAAGACGCTGAAAACATGTTTACAGCAACAAAATCTTGGCTAAAAGAGCGCTTGGGTCTTGATATCAGCCCTGACAAGTCAAAAATTGTAAACTTGAAAAAGCATTATTCCGAATTTCTCGGATTTAAGATGAAAGTTGTCCGCAAAGGTAAAAAAGCAACCGGACAGGCAAAATATGCCGTGCAGTCACATATGTCCGACAAGTCAAAAGCACGAATCAAAAAGCAAGCGGTAGAAGCAATGAGGGACATCAAACATCTTAGTTCCGATGAACAAAAGAAAACGATAGTTCACTATAATTCATTGGTTATGGGGTGGCACAACTATTACAAGTTTGCTACGCACGTAAGCCGCGATTTTTCCGAAATAGCTTTCTTAGTCAAAAATTCCGTAAGAGGAAAACTCGAAAACCAACTCAAAAAGAGCATTGTAAAACCTTTAAAAAGTCCTGTGTATATCCATTACGCACAGAGCAAGGAAATACGGTATTTGGGTAATACGCCTATTGTACCGATTGCTTATGTGCAACATAAAAATCCTATGGACAAAAAGCGTATAATCAACAAGTACACAGTCGCAGGACGTGCAGAAATCCATAAGCGGCTTGAAAAAGTCAATGTGAGCATTCTACACTATCTTATGCGGCATCCCGCTGACGGCAGCATTGAATACAACGACAACAGATTATCGTTGTACTGCGCCCAACAAGGGAAATGTGCGGTTCTGAATGTCCCGATGGAAACAAACAGGATACACTGCCACCACAAAATACCTAAAGCACGAGGTGGCAATGATGCCTACGGTAATTTAATCCTTGTGGATAAGAGCGTTCACTCTCTGATACACGCCATAAGGAAAGAAACGATTGAGAATTACAAGGAAATTCTCAATCTAAGCCAAAAGCAGGTTGAAAGGGTCAACAAACTCAGAGGAATTATAGGATTGGAAAGCATTTGAACAGGTCTGTCTTTGAAATTGTATAAATTACTTTAATCTCTGTTGACGATGGAACGCCGTATGAGGGGAAACTCTCATGTACGGTGTGAAGTGGGGGAAAATCCTGAGATATCATCAAGGGATTACCTATCACTATCAGCTCCGGCAATTCTTCTCGCCACCCTGGTCTTCTCTCTGACCTGTCCGCTCTACATTTGGAAAATTCTCGGAATATGAAAGGCAAGAAGTGATGTAGCGCTTTTTACAGTTGAAAATTGAGAGAATTAATGGTATAATATAAATAAGAGCGTTATATATGTACAGGAGATCTTTACTTATATAGCGAAAGAACATATATACGCACAAATGAAAGGAGTCGTCTCATGAAAACGAAACGAATATCTACATCAGTCTTATGCCTGTTGCTTGCTGGAATTATGCTTCTGTCCTGCACATCCTGTGCGATGCAGATCAGTGCCGCAGAGCTGTCAAAAGACTATGAGCGCAAGGCGACCGAGACCGGAGAGGTCAGCGAGGCTTTCAAAACCGCCATGGCGGACTTTTCCATGACATTGTTCAAAGGAATCCTGACCAAGGACGGCGAAAATGACCTGGTTTCTCCGCTTTCCGCAGTCATCTGCCTTGCCATGATTGCAAACGGAGCAGACGGCGAGACTAAGGCACAGATGGAAGCGGCGTTCGGCATGGATGTCGATACGCTCAATCGGTCTCTGTATGCCTACACCTCCTCACTCTATCGTGCCAAGGATTGCAAGCTGAATCTTGCTGACTCTATTTGGTTCCGCGATGAGGAAAACCGTTTCCATGTCAACGAATCCTTCCTGCAGGCAAATGCAGACTGGTACGATGCGCAAATCTATGCGGCGCCATTCGATCAGTCCACGCTGAAGGACATCAACACATGGTGCAAGCAGCACACCGACGGCATGATCGAAAAAATGATTGATAAGATCGATGCAAACACGGTCATGTATTTGATCAATGCACTGACCTTTGATGCCAAATGGGCAACCAAATATGAAAAGAAAGATGTCGGCGACGGGCACTTCACCAACTATGACGGCACGCAAAAGACCGTGCAGATGCTTTCCTCGGAAGAGCGCACCTATTTTGCCACGGATGGTGTCAAGGGATTTGCCAAGAATTATGCAGGTGACCGATACAGCATTGTTGCCCTGCTTCCCGACCAAGGAACGGACATTTACGATTATATTGGTACGCTGGACGGTGCCGGATGGATGAACCTCTGGAACTCGCGTGAAAGTGCCTCCGTCAAGGTGAAAATGCCCGAATTCACCTACAGCGTAAGCATGAAGCTGAATGATACTCTCAAGACGATGGGTATGACCGATATGTTCGGTGATAATGCGGATTTTTCAAAGCTCGGCTATTCGGAACGCGGCAATATTTACTGTTCTGAGGTCTGTCAGAAGGTATTCATTCAGGTTGATCGCAACGGAACCAAAGCGGCGGCAATCACCTGGGGAGGCATGAATGACAAAGCAGCGATAGAAGCCCGCAGTGTTATTCTTGACCGACCGTTTGTCTATGCAATTGTGGACAATGCCACAGGTTTACCGATCTTTATCGGTGCGGTTACGGCGCTGTAACCAACGAAATGATGTTTTAGCCCGGACGGGACTCTCCCGTCCGGGCTGTATTATTTATCTCACTTATGCTGAAATGATTTGCACGAAATATCTCAATTTCAAAACAATGCGATTCAAACGGAGGGACTATTCCCCCTCTATATTTATGAAAGGAGGAATGCGTGATTGTTTGACTGGATATCAGACCTCATCAGCGGAATCGGCAATGCCATCAGCTCGGCGTTGTCCGGCGTATGGGAAACCGTATCGGGAAGCATCTGGGGCGTGTTCATGAACTGGCTTTATACCTCCGTGTATAACGCCCTGGCGGACTTCTTTACGATGATGACCGAGCTTGGTGCAAACCTGTTCGATCTGTCATGGGTGCAGGCCGCCCTGAAATTCTTCTCTTTGTTCGGCTGGGGACTCTTTGTTGCAGGACTGGCGGTTGCCATCTTCGATATCGCCATTGAATATCAATCCATGGGACGCATCAACATCAAGCGTCAGATTCTCCCGTTTTTATACGGACTTCTTGCCGTAAACCTTTTCACGGTCGTACCGGTGCAGCTCTTCCGCTTTGCGGTCAATTTGCAGAACACCTTTGCCAAAGACCTCGTCGGTGAGGTTGTCGGTATGAATATCAACTTTGATACCCTCAGTCGTCAGGCACTCACCATTATCGGCGTACCGGGAGCATCGACGAAAAATGCGCTTCTGGCACTCCTGATGCTGATCTGTCTTGGCTACTGCGTCATCAAGTGCTTCTTTGCCAACATCAAACGCGGGGGCATTCTCCTGACGCAGATTGCGGTCGGTAGTCTTCACATGTTCAGCCTTCCGCGCGGGTATTCCGAAGGATTTACCGGTTGGTGCAAGCAAATTATTGCCATCTGCTTTACGGCATTCATGCAGACAACACTTCTGCTGCTCGGCATGATTACCATGCAGACGCACGCACTTCTCGGTCTTGGCGTGATGCTGGCGGCAAACGAAGTGCCTCGTATCGCCCAGCAGTTCGGCTTGGACACAAGTATGAGAGTCAACATGATGAGTGCAGTGCATACGACGACAACGGCAATCAACCTCGGACGGGCGATTGCAAAGAAATAATACAGAGAGGAAAACAGAAAAGAAATGCAAAAACAGTATATCTACCCGCAGAATATGCGGACTCAGGCAAAGCTGTGGTTCTGGAATCTGAAGGATGTCATCATCCTTGCCATCGCTCTCACCATATCGGTGGTTTCATGGGCAAAGCTCGGATTTATCCTTCCTGCCGCCCTGACGCTCGGGTATGCGTTCCTCTCCATACGGATGGACGAGTATTCGGTGCTGGATTTTATCAGGCGCGCATGGCGGTACTTTGTTTCCACACAGCAATATTTCAATTGGAAGGAGCGCGAAGATGGCTAAACGAAAACAATCCACCGCCGAGCTGATCGGCATCAGCAACTTTTCCCGCAACGGGCTTCAGACCAAATCGCAGGGCGAAATCGTATATTTCCTTGTGCAGCCGACAAACATCTCGGTACTCTCGGAACAGAATGTCGCCATCAAAATTCAGCATCTGATGCAGCTGCTGTCGGTGCAGCCCGACATAGAGATCATCTGCTCGGATGCCCGTGAGAATTTTGAGTACAACAAGCTCTCCCTTGCAAGAAGGGCAGAAAAAGAAACCAATCTCAAGGTACAGCTTCTGCTTCGCAAGGACATGAAATTTCTCGACGACATTCAGCTGCAGATGTCCACCGCGCGGGAATTCATGTTCGCCTACCGAGTGCAGAACGCAAACGATCAGTCCTTTGCAACTTTGAATCGGCTCGAAAAGCAGATCAACGATCAGGGCTTCGACTGCCGTCGAGCAACGAAGGACGATATCAAGCGTATCCTCTCGAGGTACTTCGGTCACATGACCGAGGATGCTATCGATGATGTGGACGGCGAAAGAATGATTAAAAAGTGGATTATCCCGGACTAATTTTTTTGATGCCGTATTATTAACAGTATTTCTCTTGCAATTCCACGAGAAAAATGGTATAATAAAAAATAATAATCACAAGGAAAGGAGGAATTCTCATGCTGTATACCCTTATGCACCGCGACATCCCGGTTATGGATTTGGAGCTTGACGAATATTCCAACATCGTCTCTCTCGGCAAAATTCATCACGCAGAGCATCTGCCGCTCGGCACTTATAATAAAATCGGCGTGGAAAGGAAAGCTCTCAACCGCTGGTGGACAAAGCGTTCCATTCCCGCAAGCCGGAAAGGTATCCGCGATGTGCTTGAGGAGCTGGAGTTGTCCTCCCCGCAGGAGCTGATCGAAAAGTGCTTCGGGCTTAGCCTGTCCGATCAATACTGGATTTCTCCGACCGATAAACCGCTGGATTGGCACCGGGTAAACTTCTTTGAAAATGCCTTCTCGGAGGACATCGGCAATATCCTGTTCGGCAAAGGCACAGGCTCCGACAGCACAAGCCTTGTATCCCCCGACAACACGGCAAACGGCAACCTCAAAAAGAAATGGAAGATCATCGACGGCAAGCGGGTGCTTCTTAAGGACTCCAGTGCGCCCTATCGCCAGGAAGCCTACAACGAGGTGCTTGCGTCCGAGATTGCCAATCGGCTCGGCATCCCGCATGTGCCGTATACACTGATAGCGGAACACGGTGAGATTTGCTCCGGGTGCGAGGATTTTATCACTCCCGAAACCGACCTTGTTGCGGCGGCACAGGTTATGAGTGCGTTCAAAAAGCGGAACGAGCAATCGGAATATGAATTTTATATCGAATGCTGCGAAAAGCTCGGCATTGCCGATGCCCGCGAAAAGCTGGAACAGATGCTTGTGTTGGATTATCTGATCGTCAACGAAGACCGGCACCTGAACAACTTCGGACTGATCCGCAACGCGGTCACGCTGGAATGGGTCGGCGTTGCGCCGCTTTACGACAACGGCAATTCCATGTGGTTCAACCGTGTCGTGGGTGAGATGCACGCAGACGATGACAGCAATATCAAAACTCCGCTGTGGAAGAAGAATCCCACAGAGAATCTGGAACTTGTGACCGACTTCTCATGGCTGGACTTGTCCGCTCTCGACGGCATTGAAGACTTTGCAAGAGAGCTGTATGAAAAGTCCGAGTATATGGAACCGATACGGGTTGATACACTGGCAAATGCACTCAGGACGCGCATTGAACTGCTGGACGATATTGTACAGACACAATCCGGCGGGCAGACCATGCTTTGATTAACCAAATAACTACGATAACCGCACTTCAGCAGAGGTGCGGTTTTTCTTTATGAAAGGAACTCTTATGGCAAAGAAAAAACAACTTCCCGAAGAAGTCGCGCACAGCGAAGCCTATGTAAAAGACTTCTTCGACATGGCGGTCCCATCTGCCATCCGCTTCAATGTGGATCACTTCATCTGCGGGGACAGTTATCGCTCCGTATGGGCGATCCGCGAGTATCCGCCGCAGACAAGCGATCAGGCGCTCCTCGCCCGTTTCGGTGACAAGGAAGCAGTGACCGTTCACCTGTACACCCGATTGGTAGACGGTGTGGAGCAACGAAAGATTCTGCAAAACGCAAGCCGCAAAAATAAGCTCCTTGCAAACTCCAATGACCTTGAAGATTCGGTCACGGGAGAAGGCAACCTCGGTGATGTGGTGGAGCTGCTCGGAGAACTGCGAAAGAACCGTGAGCCTCTTCTGCATTGCGCTGTCTTCATCGAGCTGTCTGCCGGGAATCTGGATAAGCTCCGCGAACTGCAATCGGATGTCTCCATGGAGATGACGCGCGAAAAGATTTCAGTTGATCATCTGTCCATGCGGCAGAAGGAAGGCTTCATTGCCTGCATGCCGGGTGGCTATAATATCTTCGGGACGCAGTATGAGCGCGTGCTTCCGGCATCGGCAGTCGCAAACCTGTTTCCGTTCAACTACTCCGGCAAGACCGACAAAAACGGCTTCTATCTCGGCAAGGATAAATTCGGTACCAACATCATAGCGGACTTTGATCAGCGTGCCGATGACAAGACCAACAGCAACATTCTCATTCTCGGCAACTCCGGTCAGGGCAAGTCGTACCTGTTAAAACTCATTTTGACCAACACGAGAATGTCCGGAAAGTCTGTCATCTGCCTGGATGCCGAGCAGGAATACGAGGATCTCTGCAACAACCTCGGCGGTTGCTATGTAGATCTTATGACCGGTGAATATATCATAAACCCGTTAGAACCAAAAGAATGGTCGGACAACGGGGGCGAAGCCGATACGGACTCGCCCGAGGCATTCCGCAAAGCCACCCGGCTCTCGCAACACATCTCCTATCTCAAGGACTTTTTCAGAGTCTACAAAGATTTCGACGACGCACAGATTGACGCGCTTGAAATTCTGCTTTCCCGCCTCTATGCCAAATTCGGCATCACAGACAATACCGACTACGATAAGTTGAAAGCCGATGACTATCCTGTGATGGCGGATCTGTACGCCATGGTGGAAAGCGAGTATGTGAAGTACGAGAAAGGATCGAAATCGCTGTTCACGGAAGACCTGCTCCGCGAGCTTTGTCTCGGACTGAACTCCATGTGTGTCGGAGCCGAAAGCAAATTTTTCAACGGGCATACCAACATAAACGATGACCGTTTCATCGTGTTCGGGGTCAAAGGACTCATGGAAGCCAATATGAAGCTCAAGAATGCGATGCTGTTCAATATCCTCTCGTATATGAACCATAAGCTTCTCACGAAAGGCAATACGGCAGCTTCCATCGATGAACTGTACCTGTTTCTCACGAATATGACGGCAATCGAATATATCCGCAACGCATCAAAGCGCGTGCGAAAAAAAGATTCCTCGATTCTTCTGGCGTCTCAGAATATCGAGGACTTTTTATTGCCCGAAATCAAAGAGATGACAAAACCCCTCTTCTCCATTCCGACGCATCAGTTCCTTTTCAACGGCGGCAATGTCAATCCCCGTGATTATATGGACGCTCTGCAGCTTGAGGAATCGGAGTACGACCTCATCAAGTACCCGGAGCGCGGCACCTGCCTTTTCAAATGCGGAAACGAAAGATACCTTCTGCAGGTCATCGCTCCCGAATACAAAGCCAAACTGTTCGGCAATGCGGGCGGAAGATGAAGTGCTTACGGAAGACTTTGCAGAAGCGGAAGATACTCCTCCCACCGATGCTCACGGATCGGCATGACGGGATGACGGTCATCATCAAAAACAAGAACGAGTGCGGGAGCAATGCGGCGGTAACGGTCGGCAATGTACCATCGGATCAGCTTGCCCTCGCGGATAAGCCGTTTGGCTGTGGCGTGATAATTGTAATACGACATAAAGTCAGTATTCCGAAAAACAAAAAATCTTATACGAAGGAAGGTGTGTGTCGCAGTAGGCGCAGTAGTGGCAAAAATCGCAAGGAAAGTGCTTGCGATCCTTGCCGGAGATAAAAACGGACGGAAGTTCCTCGGTTATGTGATCGGTATTGTGCTGTTCATTGTCCTGCTTCCCGTGATTGCCGTGTACGGACTGTTCGGCTGGATGGCAGGTGGCGGTGCCGCAGAAATCGTCAGCCCCGATATGGTGTACTCGGCAATGCCCGCAGAATACCGGGAACGCATGGAACAGTACAATGCAGAGCTTTCCGTGATCGAAACAACCTTTGCCGAATGCGGTGTGTCCGGGACGGATATCTCGCTGGCAAGGACGATCTACATCTCCTGCCTCATCGGCAAGGAGAGTGAGGAAAACTTCTACAGAACCTATGCGGACTGCTTTCTCAATGCAGATGAGGAACACGATCCGCTACAGAATATTTCTTCTGCATTCGGCGTTACCTTCACCGATGCGGATAAAGAACGACTAAAACAACTATACGGAGGTTATACATGAACTTCAAAGCAAGATTTGAGCGCAAAGCAAATGCGCCCGAAGTCACCGATGCCGACATTGTCGGAGTGGTGACACTCAACCAAGAACAGTTCGCTTGGTTCAGCGAACGGCTTCTGGACGATTATGATTTCATCGCTGACTATGCGAAAGAAACCTATGATGACGGTGAAAGAAAACACTGTCTTCTTGTCCTCGGTGAAGGTGAGGATGACGGAATCCTTGTCTGTTCCGAAGGTTCCTTCTATGCCAGATATTCCGCCTACCTGCCGAAGGCACGGCAAATTCTCCGTGATGAGATTCACCGTGTTGCCGAGCTTATAATCAAGGGCAGATTCGGTGAAACCGAAAATGGCTCCTGGGTGATTGGGTTTGATGACATCAAAGAACATTTCGATCTGACCGTCTCTCCCACCAACGGCATTGGTGAAATGCTTCTCGGAGAGCTGGAAGCGCAGGAGGAAGTCGGCGCGGTCATTGCCACCGAGGACTGCTTCGAGATTTCGGAGTACCTGCAAAATGCGCCGGAGGATGCGTCTGCATCCGAAAAGCTTCTGACCGTTTTCTCTCTCATGGGTTGCAACCTCGAAGATGTGCATCTTTTGGATGCCGACGAAGAACACGAGGTTGCCACCATCGCAGAGCTGAACCGTAACACACTGACCGATGAAGGCAAGCGGGACTGGTCGGATGTACTTGCCGCGAAGGTCGAGCGTATCTATGACGGTGCCTACGGGACACAGATCGAAGTATCGGGATGCCCGGCACACCGTCTCCGGAATTTCTCTTTCGCGCTTGCCGGATACTGCAGTGAGGAACAGTGGTCAAAATGGTTCAACGAACCGACCGCGAATACTGAAACCCTGACGATGGGAGGACAGGCATAATGAAACAGGTATCCATTCAGATTCCGTTTGATGACGAAAAGCTCGAAGCCCTGAAAATCTTTCTCTCGCAGAAGGATCAGACGGCGGAAGCCGTCATCGGGGAACTTATCGACAGTCTGTATCGGAAGACCGTCCCGCTGAAGGTGCGGGAGTATATAGATAAGCGGTCTCCCGCCGACACGGGAAAGCCGAAGAATACAGCAAAGCCGAAGCCCGCCGTTTCAGGCGGTTGTGTGGCTTCCGGTGAGGATGCGGGAAAACACCCGACCGACAGCTGATACGACGATTGTGGGCGGTTCTTGCGAGCGTGTGAGCCTCGCCTCGGGATCGCCCACTATTGTCGCCTTCCGTCTCTTTGGCACGCAGGTATTTACGGGGAGTTCCGATGGTTATATTGAGGGGGTTCAGCGGGTATTTGCGAGGGTTGATTTTCAAGCGGGAGAAAGGGCGTGCGTATGATGCCCGCCCAAACTGACATCGGACGGCAGAGCCGACCGCTTTTCCTCCCGTTTTCACCCCGTTTCCTCGCTTTTGGTGGACTTTGAGTCCATGCGTATGATTTCAAAATTGCCCGAAAATCATCCGTATGGTTGAACGGAATATCCGAAAAAGAGCCGTTTTACAAGGACTTTCGGGCAATTATGAAAAACTGAAGAAAGGATGGATGCGTCGTATGGGAAAAAAGTATCGCATCAACGAAGACAGGGTGCATTTCACCCTTTCAATACCTCCCGAAACCATGCAGCTTGCACGGAATTATTATCAGATCGATGACTGCGGAAACATCAGCGAATATATCGGCAAGGCAATTGAGTTTTACAGCGGTTATGTTGCAAACAAAAAAACACCGAACTATCTTCCGACGATTGTCATCTCCACTCTGAAAAATATCCTTGCGTGCAGTGACGACCGGCGCGGTGCTCAACTGTACCGAATTGCCGTTGAACTGTCCGTGCTACTCAATATTATTGCTGCCACCAATCATTTTTCCAAAGAGGAAGTGCGGGAACTTCGTGAATCATGCGAGGAAGAAGTGAAACGACTGAACGGCACATTACGCTTGGATGATGCGGTCAGATGGCAAAACTCGTAACCAAGTTCCGCTATTATAAACCCGGCGGTCGTAAGAAAATAGGCGGATACGCAAAGTATATCGCCCTCCGTGAAGGCGTTGAGAAATGTGACGATTCCAAAAAATATGCCCCCGTCTTATACAATCAAAAGCAACTCATTCAGAAGATACTCAAAGATTTTCCCGACAGTAAGGAGATGCTTGAATACGAGGATTACCGCTCTCATCCGACTGTCGGAAACGCTTCGGAGTTTATTTTTCGTGCAATCGAGGACAATGCAAGCGAAGCGATGCAAAAGAAAACCTACGCAGATTATATTGCAACCCGTCCCGGTGTTGAAAAGATCGGTACACACGGACTGTTTTCCGATGAGTTTGAGAGCATCAATCTCTCGCAGGTTTCGGATGAACTCAATGCACACGAAGGCAATGTGTGGACGATGATCGTTTCTCTTCGCCGTGAAGATGCGGAACGACTCAGTTATAACAACGCAAATGCGTGGAGAAAACTGTGCCGTGCGCATACCAAAGAACTCGCAGACGCACTTCGCATTCCGCAAAACAAACTCAAATGGTATGCGGCATTTCACAATCAGTCTCACCATCCGCATATTCATCTGATCGCCTATACAGACGATCCCAAGGTCGGTTATTTGTCAAAGAAGGGTGTGGAAGCATTAAGATCTGCGCTCGGAAATCATATCTTTCACGATGAGATGACGCATATCTTCCGTGAACAGACCGACAGGAGGGATCAGTTAAAGAAAGATTGGAAAGCCATGCTCGATGAAATCCTGCAAAAGATTTCGGAAAACAAGTACAGTAACCCCGAAGTGGAACAGAAACTTCTTCTGCTTTCCGACAAGCTGTCCCGCACCAAGGGCAAAAAGGTGTATGGATATCTCAAAAGAGATGTCAAGGATCTGATCGATTCCATCGTAGATTTGCTGGCTGAGGATGAAAATATATCAAGGCTTTATGACCTTTGGTATGAGAAAAAGTATGAGATACTACGCACCTACACCTCGGAAATGCCGCCGAAGATTCCGCTGTCGCAGAACATAGAATTCAAATCCATCAAGAATGACATCATCCGGGAAGCGATGAAACTGCACGAGGACAGCGGGCAGACCGAGACTAATCCGCCGAAGAAACAATCACAAACGCAAGCCTCGCAAAAGATCTCGCCGACGGTTTCTGCCACTGCCGTTACAAGACTTTTCAAAAATCTCTGCGGGATCTTTCAAAACAAACTGGATGACCGCAGGCAAAGCAGTCAGCCGACCATCGACAAACGGCAGAAAAAAGAGATCGAAGAAAAGAAAAATGCAGAGATGTCGATGCTGTAAGAAAGGAGTTTTATGCCATACATTCTATTTTCGGAGCAGGAAAAGCAGTCAGCAAATGCTTCGGATATTCGTTTCTTCCTCGCTTCGCTTGGGCAGGAAGTTAAAAGAAGCGGACGGGAATACACATGGGAATCCCCTTCGGGCAAGGTGTCGATCAACGGTTCGGAGTGGTATTCTCAATATGAGCGTGTCGGCGGCGGTGCGGTCAGCTTCGTGCAAAAATTCTTCGGAGCATCCTATCCCGATGCCGTTCGTTCTCTGCTCGGAAGCTGTGCAGGACAGATTCCAAGCGAACAGAGCAACACGTTCCGTCAAAGCAGATCCAAAGAAACGCAGACGGAGCTTGTACTGCCCGAAAAAAGTACGGATATGCGCAGGCTATACGGCTATCTCTTGAACGAGCGATGCCTTGACCGCGATGTCGTTTATGCTTTTGTTCACGCAGGGATGCTCTATGAGGATGCACCCAATCACAATGCTGTGTTCGTTGGGACAGACGAGAACGGCAAGCCCCGACACATTCAGAAACGGTCAACCAACCCGCAGTCCGACTACAAAGGCAATATCACAGGAAGCGATATTGCCTACGCTTTTCACCATGTCGGCACATCGGACAGACTCTATGTCTTCGAGGCGCCGATTGACATGATGGCTTACATCTCAATGAACAAGCAAGGTTGGGAAAAGCATTCCTACACCGCATTGTGTTCCACTGCCGACTGTGCCGCCATCAGGATGCTGAAGACCTACCCGAATCTCAAGACCGTTTACCTCTGCCTTGACCATGACAGCGCGGGAATCGAAGGAGCCTATCGGGTGGCGGAAAGCATTCATGCACTTGGAGATTACAAAGTCTGGCGCAAGATGCCGAAACAGAAAGATTGGGATGAAGATCTGAAAGCACGCCATGGCAGAACCGCTATCCCCTCCACCGAGCATACGAAGCTGGAACGCTACCGTAAAATCTGTGCCGAATTTTTCACAGATGCGTGCATGGAAACGGACGCATGGAAGCATATCTCAGAGGCGAAAGGCTATGCTTTTGCAAATTTTCTCTCCCTACTGCGCTCTGAGATGGGCAAAGCGGAATCCACAACAGACACACAAACCGAGCAAGCGCACCTGAAAGTCATGGCTGTCGGGTGCCTTGCTTTTTGCTTTTGCAGAGAGAAGCAGACGGGCAACGCATCTTCTTTTGACCGCTATGTCGAGGCGGTACGCTCTGCCTACAAGCCCCACAGGGACACCGAGGGCAGTGACGAACAGTGGGAATCCCTGCGGAAAAGGATCAAGGGACTTGAAAAAGAATTCGGCAAAAGCATCCTGCTTTCGGAAACAGAGATGAAGAAACAGTTAGATTCCGTTATCGCACTTGCTTCCGATTGCATCCGGCTTTCTGCGGCAGTTGAGTATGAGCAGAGCAAACAAGCGGCGGTGTTAAGCCTTGAATAATGGGCGAAGTGAGCGTTTGGGGTTGAAAAGGCGGCTTGGTTGTGGTATAATAGGATACAGACAAATCGAAATTTGCAGGGATAAGGAAGTGCTTTAATGGACTTAAAGGAGTTTTATTTTCAAAACATAAAAGAGTCAGAATATCATTATCGTTTTTTCAATTATGTGAGAGATGCAATCAATATGCCCTCTGCTTTTTGTGAAAAAGCAGAGACTCAAGATTGTCAATTTGAGATCTATGATGCTGAAGATGCGATAACAAAATTTAAAGAGTTATGCCAACCTGGGGTTGATTTCTCAGTTGAAAACAGATGCTGGTTTTACTTAACAACGTACTACCTGTATACGCTCGGCTATGAGATAAAAGAGTTTCCCCGAGTATTGGCAAGACCTCCTGTTGATCCTGCGGAATTTGCATATAATGAGATTAGAAATCGAATAATCGCTTTGGGCGGAAGTTTCAATGGAACCGTTCGTTATGCGACAAGAAGAACATTTGTCGCAGAGCTGACGTTTGAGCAAAAATCTTGCAACATAGAGGTAAACAATTCAATAAACCAAAAATTCATTGAAATTTCAACAAGACAAGCATCGTTCAACTCCATGCACACGGATGAGAAAATTGCGGAAATTGCAAATTTGATTGAAAACATGCTGAAACAAGGCGGAAAATTTGCATTGCTGAATTATGATGATGTGTGTTGTGGGTTCATCGACGACGCGACAGTGAAAAATTACAGAAATAAAATGCAGTGCTTTAGACATTGTTCAGACGAGGCAATAGCGGAAAGAAAAACATATACCGAAAAGCAAAAGACATTTTTTATTGATTATGGACTTACAATTGTTAAAGCTATTCATGAACTGAAAAAATAAACAATTTTAGAGATTTCAGTTCTTCAACTTATTTGTCATTGAGACACAGCCACCTGATTTTCAGTCGGGTGGCTTTTCAATTTTTAACGAAGGAGTAACCATGCAAGAACTAACAACACTTATAACCGTAGCCGCCATCATGGGCGGCGTTTTTATTTTGATCTCTTCGCTGTCCTATCTGTATTCCCTCCGTCAGATCAAGAACAAAACGGCTGGCAACGGACAGCACGGAACGGCAAGATGGGCGTCAAGTCGGGAGATCCACAAGACCTATAAGGCGGTGCCGTTTGAACCGAAAACCTGGCGCAGGGACGAAAAAAGCCGTCCGACCGAGCAAGGCATCATCGTCGGTTGCGAAAGCCGAGGCAACGAGACGCTTGCCCTTGTGGACAGCGGAGATGTTCACTGTATGATGATCGGTGCGGCAGGCGTCGGTAAAACGGCATTCTGGCTGTATCCGAACATCGAATATGCCTGCGCCACGGGGATGTCGTTCATGACAACGGATACCAAGGGCGACATCATGCGAAACTACGGCTCAATCGCCGAAAAGTATTACGGTTACAGAATCTCCGTCATTGACCTGCGCAATCCCATGCGCTCACACGGAAACAACCTTCTGCACCTCGTCAACAAGTACATGGATCTGTATGCCGGAACGAATGAAGTGCAGTACAAAGCCAAGGCGGAAAAGTACGCAAAGATCATCTCCAAGACGATTATTCTCTCCGGCATGGAGGGCGGTAACTTCGGACAGAACGCCTACTTCTATGATGCCGCCGAAGGACTTCTGACAGCGTCCATTCTGCTGGTGTCCGAATTCTGCAAGCCCGCAGAGCGGCATATCGTTTCGGTTTTCAAGATCATTCAGGAGCTTCTCGCTCCCGGCAAGGGACGCAACCGCAATCAGTTCCAACAGCTCATGGAAAAACTTCCTGCCGACCATAAAGCAAAATGGTTTGCAGGTGCGGCTCTCAACACGGCGGAACAATCCATGGCGAGTGTCATGTCAACGGCACTTTCCCGCTTGAACGCATTCCTGGATTCCGAGCTTGAAACCATTCTCTGCAACGACACCGAGATCGATGCGGAGCGATTTTGTAAAGAAAAGTCGGCAATTTTTATCATTATGCCAGAGGAAGACAGCAGTAAATACTTCATGGTGTCGCTTCTCATTCAGCAACTTTATCGTGAAATCCTTGCCGTTGCGGACGAAAACGGCGGAAAACTCAAGAACAGAGTCGTCTTCTACTGCGACGAGTTCGGTACGCTCCCGAAGATCGAATCCGCCGAAATGATGTTCTCAGCATCCCGTTCCCGCAGAGTCTCTATTGTCCCGATCATCCAGTCCTTTGCACAGCTTGAGAAAAACTACGGCAAGGAAGGTGCAGAAATCATCATCGACAACACACAGCTGACGGTCTTCGGCGGTTTTGCCCCCAACAGTGAATCGGCACAGACGCTCTCCAAAGCCCTTGGCTCCAAGACAGTGTTGTCGGGCAGTGTCAGCCAAAGCAAGGGCGATCCGTCAAGATCGCTTCAGATGATTGAGCGTCCGCTGATGACACCCGACGAACTCAAAGCGCTTCCGAAAGGCACTTTTGTGGTCACGAAAACGGGCTTCTATCCGATGAAGGTCAAACTCAAACTCTTCTTCAAATGGGGCATCGAATTTGAGAAAGAGCCGTATGTCGTGCCTCTGCGTGATTCCTCCATGGTCACCTATGCAAGCCGCGAGACACTGACAGAAGCGATCCAAGCCAAATATCCGGCGAAAGAAAAGAAGGACGATGACGACACCATACCGGACGGAAGCATTTGTGTGGAAGAAGAAATGGCAATGCAGAATAGTCCCAAACTCAATACCAAACCACACAAGCCGGAGGCAAAGGAATGAGCTACTACGAAAAAATCTATCGTGACAGCGTTCTCACGAGCCGTGCGTCGAATGTCTATCGTTATCTGTGTGACAGAGCAAACTCGGACGGTCAATGCTGGCCGTCCGAGCGTACAATTGCGATGGATCTGAAGATTTCAAGGTCAACGGTCAAGCGGGCGGTCGAAGATCTGAAACGATGCGGGTATATTACGGTTGAACGGCGGTATCGCAAAAACGGCGGAAACAGTTCGCTTCTGTTTGTGCTGAAGGATTTTTCAAAACGCCGCACAACCAAGGGATAACTCTGCCCATTCGGTGGTCTGGGGGTGGGTTCACCATGAACCCACAAGGTGAATATAACAAGAGAATATATCTATATAGCAGAAAAAGAACAGACATGTATGCATATTAGTGTTATCGAACATACTCATTACAAAGCGGCACATTTCCGTGTGCCGTTTTCTTTTTTCTGCAATTTGACTTATCCCCGTCAAGACGAGAACAAGTCGAATTGGTAAAATAAGAGGTACTACAATCAAAGGAGAATCATTATGAAAACGACAGATTGGTTTGAAGAATGGCTTGCCCACTATGTAAAGCCTGCTTCAAAACAGAAAACCTACAGGCGGTATGAAGAAATCGTCGCACAACACATCCTGCCGAAATTCGGGGAGATGGAGCGCGAGGGCATCACGCCGTTAGTTCTGCAAAGATATATATCCAAGCTAACCTGCCCTTCTTCGCCGTTTGCCAAAAAAGCTACGTCAAAGTTACCCAAATGAAATGGGCAGGTTTTCCTATCGGCATACGACCAGCCTTCAATTGCAACATCCTGATCAACAATGCGATAACCGCAAACCGTGCAGATTAGTAACGCGATGACAAGTACATAAACAATGGTTCTCGCCAATTTCTTATTCATCAAAAATGTAAAGATAATAATCTTCCAATGTTGGTGTAACTACAAAAGACGTTTCAGTGGGTGCTTTTTCAGATAACACCCTTAAATTTACTTTTGGGCTATTGTCATCTTTTGATATACTGATAATTTTCGCTGTTTTTTGTATTTCAGATATGTCCGATTCTGGAATTGGAACATTCCAAACCAAATTTTTGATACGGTTACACAATACTTGTGGTGATTCAAAATCGACAACTTCTCCCTTTTTTAATATTATCACCTTTGAGGCAATAAACTCCACATCAGAAACAACATGAGTAGCAATCAGTACTATTTTATCAAAAGCTATTCTTGAGATATAATTTCGCACGGAAATACGTTGTTTGGGATCGAGACCTGCAGTTGGTTCATCTAATAGCAATATTGAAGAGTCTCCCAAAACGGCTTGCGCAAGTGCAAGCCGTTGCTTCATGCCACCTGATAATGAATCAATGCGGCAATTTAATCGATCACATAGTTCTACTTCGTTGAGTATTTCGGTTACTTTCTTTGAAACATACTTGCTTTTTTCTCCCCCTCGAAGATTAGAACCCACATTTTTCAATACCGCCATATATTCCATAAATTGAGCAACTGTGAAGTTCGGGTAGAGCCCCGGGTATTGCGGCATGAAGCCAAGCATACTCCTATATTCATCATTAAATGCTTTGTGCGTACCGTTGCCAACATCATAACACACATCGCCTTCGCTCACCTTTAAGTTACCCGATAAAATATTCATAAAGGTGGATTTTCCAGAGCCATTGGGACCAAGTATTGCAGTAATTCCGGGTTTTATTATCAAATTGACGTCGGACAACGCTTTAGTTGCGCCGTATGATTTATATAGCGATCTTATGTAAAGGTTGGGCATCATATTACTTTCCTTTTGTAATGACACATATTCCAGTGTTAACATTGATAATGGCAATATTGGTTGCTGCCTTATATCCGATGACATAACCTTTTGCATCAAATTCATATTCCTTCAGCTGCACACCTATATAGTCTCCATTCGACATAGTTATCTTGGTCGGAGCCAGCGAGTAAATAATATAATCATCCGGTATAGAACACAATTTTCGTTCGTTATTTCCATCGGAATCATATACATAGAGTTCGTTTCCCTGGTACTCTATGACATCCATTAACGATCCGTCATCCTTTATAGCTTGCCCTATATATTTTCCATCCTTACTGTTGTATGTTGCGATCAATAAATCATGGTATCCTTTGATTGAAACAATACCGTGTAATGCAGTTACATCTTCGCCGTTTTGATGTCCATACAAATCAAAAGAAATCGGAGATGTTGATGCAACTTTTAATCTATAAGACTTACCGCCCGCAATTATCCCATAATATTCTTCATTTAGAGAAGTTCTTTCGTTGTAATCATAATTCGTTGTATACAGCAACTGCAACCCATTGTCGTACCAAACAATTCTGTCACCATCGATTCCTTGAATCCGCTGCATATCATATAATTTTTCGCCATTCAAAGATTTGACATTGTTGTTGGAAAAAGAAAAACAAAGTAAATCGACTGAAGTTGGGTGATTGGCATCTGGTGAATAGTCAAAAGTAACCGTATTAAAATATATAGAGTCCTCAATCAAATATGGGTAATAAATATTCCCCTCTGCAGTGTAGGCCACATCTGATTTATTTGTACTTAAATCATATTTGAGAATTTTGTTCTCTTTATAATATACAATCGTATTGTTGAGCTTGAATATTTCTTCCCCAACTCCGTAGAAAGGGCATCTGTCATTGCTATGTTTACATAAGGGATCCCCGCACAGGGGAGAGGCAATGCCGCTTTTGATGTTGTATTTATACACCGTATTATTTGAAACGGCGAACAAATAGTCATTTTGATTTATTGGCGCTTGATCAGTTTCGTGGGGGGCGCAGGACGTCGAAGCAAGCAAAAGCACACAGACTATGATGGCAATAAGTATTTTTTTCATGTTGATTCCTCCTATTCTTTTGTGGCAATAAATGCTTTTCGAGCCCATTTTAGGGATAATATCAACGCAGCAAAATATATGCACGGGATCAAGAACAATAAGACTAAACTCTTATTAGAAACAATGATGGGTGTAACAGTGAGGTAACTTGAAATATCTATGTACTTCAAAGCGGGCAAGTTGTTGCTTAACTGATGAGGTATAAATACTATCATCAGTGTCAATGTGATAATTGTGAAACTGTTTTTTGATTTTAACCCGATCAAAGAAACAAAAATTGAATACCCAACGCAATAGAAAATCTTCAAAAAAACAAACAGAACTAAAAATTGCCCGATTGTTATACCAGCAGGGAAGGTATTGAATATTCGTATACTTTGGATTGGCGCATTCAGTGAAGCAAAATCATATTTGATATTCACCGTCATTATATCCATCAAAGTAAAAAATGCTGAAGCGATAATAGCCCTTATGGTTAATCCGAGAATTTTGCTATTGTAAAGTCGATTTTTTCCATTGATGGTTGTGCCGTTTAGTTGATCTGTTTTTAACTTGATTTCATTATAAAATGTACCGTATGAAACTATAAATATCAACACACATAGGATATAATCCAGTCCAAGAGTAAATAGGTAATTATACCCTGTATCATAAATGATCCAACCAACGGAATTCGACTCTTCCAGGTCTGATGCGTATAATTCTATCTTCGAAAACTCTTCGCTAAGAACATAATTATCCCAATATTGTTGCATAAAAAAGCGATATTCTGCATCTGTAATCTCACCATTCTTGTATTTATTTAGTGCAGCTTCTTTAGATGATAGCACCGTATCAATGCCTCTTCTTATTTCTGCTATTTGAACTTTTTTCTCCAAAGTCATGCCACCTTGAAATTCCTCTGTGTACATTCGGTAAATTTCGTCTTTGGGAGTTGGAATTACTCGATTAATGGTGTATACTTTCATAATGATACAAAGCGCACAAAGAGCAACTATCATACCATTGTGAAATGTTTTCTTTAGTTCGAATTGGAATAGATGCCCATAGTGGACCTTGGCGCGAATTTTATTTTCGAATATCGCTTTGATTCTTTGCAGAAAGATGTGGCTTGACTTCAGAACCCAACGTTTTTGAATGCGTATAATTACAAAAACAACAACGATTCCCAAAATCGACAGTAGCAACAATGCTGTTGGAAAAACGAGCAACGAATTGTTAAACAACCTACAGCAGTGCAACTTTTCAAATGGCGTGTTGACATCGACAAGTAGCCACCAATTTAGAGCGGCAAAAACGCTTTTATATTCAAGTTGGACGTTAAGAGTCAACTTGTTAATCAATCCTGCCGCTAAAATGCATATAGCGGACAGTAGATATGATTTGAAAAGCAATGAAATCAACACCGCGATTATTCCGACAAGTACAAAGCCAATGCTTCTTATAAGGAGTTGAATCAGTGCATACTGTGTTATGGTCAGGTTGAACGGGCAAAATTCAAATAGGGGAATGAGCTGGATCGGTGCATCTTCGCCGGCAAACCCACTACGTAATGCTATAGAAACTATAGTGGTCCCGGATATGAGTAATGAAATAGCGACTACAGAAAATGCAGTAACGCAGATCTTTCCGACAATCGTGCTCGTTTGACCCTTAGCTGTTGTATGTATCACCGAATTCATTCCAACGTCATAATCATTGATGACAATAAACGACGCCAAAACAATAACTGCAATAAGTATCAAAATACATTGTTGACTATTTGAAAAATAAGAATCCCAACCAATCACATAGATTGAAGGCAAACTACGATCTGCAAACTTTTCATATGATTTGATAATTTGATCTTGATACGCATATGAGAATGTGCCAGGAGTTCCCTCCGACTTATTGACATGAGCCTGAAACAGTATCGAATCAATATCCTCTGTATATTGGTTTACGTAATTGAATAAGCTTCTTGTTGTGGTTATGCAGTAGTATTCCTTGTTTCTGCTGATCAAATCATTTGATTCGTCGATGATGCCATATTTAAAATCAAACTCCAATCGATCTTTTTGATACAATTCAATGTATTCCTGAATCTCATACTTGTCGGCAGGAGGCTTGGGGACTGATATAAACACAACTGCTATATTCGTAATCAAAATAACGGCAAGAAGAATCATCAATCTTTTGTTGATCAATTTTCGAAACTCGCTCTTAATCAAGATACTCCTCCTACACAACGGAGTGGGTGCAATATAATCATTGCTGAAAATATTGCACCCCCGTAATTATTCTGCTAAGAAGCAGACTACGAATTAACCCCAGTTCCAGCCGCCGCTATACTGATATGTAGCAGAATTGGAACCATTGATAATAAAGGTCGCTCTTGCGAGTGTCGGATAATACAAACTCGAGTTTACCGTATAAGTATGCTCAAGAGTTTTTCTGTTACTCTTTGAAAGTGGTGAGGTTGCAATAAGTTCGTCTGTTGCACCAGTAGACAAATTGATCCCACGGGGAATTAAAACAACAGTAAGAGTGGAGGACTCCTTCGCGGAAACAGAACCACCCAAAGTGTAAGGGGAGTTATTGGGTTGGTTCCATATATAACCGCTTCCAATTTCCGCTCCACTTGAATTGTAGATTTTCGTTCCTCCCATTCCGTATGCAAAAGCCGAAACAGCAAGTGCGGACACGAGAACGAGTGCCATGACTATACAAATCAATGCCTTCTTCATATTGAACATCCTTTCCAATCATGTTTTTTGCTGAAATGAGCGTAGTGGTATTAAGCGGATATCAATAGCCCATTGGATTCACCTCTTTCTACTCTATTAAAATGTTATAACAATCAATACCGTTAAATGGTAACAACCACGATTCTATGCTAATAAATACCTTTTTGCGCCACTATGATGCTTCAAAAACGAAAAATAGCGCATAGGTGACAAGTAACTAATCTCGCCCTATACGCTATAAAAAACACCACGCCGTATGCTATACATATTCACCGGCAAAATACAGCTCTCGCGTATCGGTCGATGGATTTTCTAACTTCTTGTTTCGTTAAGATTTTACCACAAAACCAACAGCATGTCAACACGTGTTTCTTCAAAATATTGTTAATATTTTGTGAACGACCATGACACACTCGTTGTGAAATATTTTGCATCAAATGCTCTATTACTCAATGTTGCAGAGTTTCATGCATCACTTTATTGACTTTCTGCGATAGCAACACTGCCCTTTGACATACGTCCGCATAAATAGTGCATCAAACATGCGGGCAGGTTAAAGTATGCATAGCTGCACTTTCCGATATATATGTATATATATGACCAATGCTTAAACTGATGTGAAAAGGCAGTTCAATTGTGACGGCAATGTACATTGCTATGTCTAATGAAACACTTATTAATGTAATCCTTGCAAAAATATACGAAAAGTAGTATAATAGAGGAAAGCAAAGCAAGGCAGGTGTGCGGTATGAAAGATCAGATAACCTTGACGGATGTTGAATACGGAAACCGGAAAAAGACGACGAAGCGGGAGGAATTTCTCAACAAGATGAAGAGATCATCCCGTGGAAAGCATGGGTAGAAATGATCAGACCGTACTATCCGAAGGGAGAGCATGGGCGACCTGTTCGGGGTATCGAGACGATGCTGCGGATGTATCTGATGCAGACATGGTTCAACCTGTCCGACGAAGGGACAGAGGACGCCATATATGACAGCTACGCCATGCGTAGTTTTCTTGTCATAAATTTTATGACGGAGCAGGTTCCGGATGCGACAACCTTGCTGAAGTTCCGAAACAGGAGGATGTCATAAAGGATGAACACCTGTCCCAAATCGATTACCGCATTTGTAAGCGTCCTTCCAGCCTGAAAACATCCAAAGACTATGAGGGAATCAACTGGGAAAAGCAAATGGAAAATCGCATCTCGTCGATTCGCTGTAAGGTAGAGCACGCCTTTCTCATAGTCAAGCGGGGTTTCGGGTATAGGAAAGTTGCATACCGTGGCATTGCCAAGAACATGAACCGGTTCCATGTTCTGTTCGGGTGTGCCAACCTGTTGATGTGCATCCGGGCCGGGCGAACCGAACAGTTCCGGAATAAACAAGCTACGCCTGCAGTGGGATAACTATGCCCATTTGAGGGTAATTCCCCCTCATTGGGGATGAAAAACCGGCTCAGGCGGTGCTTGCGTGGCTGTTTTTCGACTTTTGCTTGTGATCCTTGATGTTTTATTCATCATTTTATGCATGATTGAATGCTCGGGAGATTTGGAGGCGAGTTATTCAGCAGTTCCTTAACAGAGCCTTTGTTAAACCAGTATTATATCAACAACAGATGATGGTGTTACAACGTATCGTGTATGTTCGTAATACATATTTTTCCCGCAGCAATGTTTGAATTTCTTTCCGCTTCCGCACGGACACGGTTGCTTTCTTCCGACCACTTCAATATCTTCCCGTATGCGTTGCTCTTTAATTCCTCTAATTGTAACCTTCTGCAAGTACGGTTGTTTAAGATCCAAGTACTGATCCAGCATAAGAAATTTTTCTTTTTCAGGTCTTGTATCATCCGATATTTCCAGAACACATCGTTTATCTTCGGGATGTGATACAATACAAATTGCTTGGATAACATCTATCTTATCGATACACTCTATTGCCGGTTCTCCCCAATAAAGCTCTCCTCTAATATGTGGGCAGTCTAAACTTTGCATAGATTTACCGCATATACTGCAATGGGATTTTGAAATAACATATTCGCTACTGGCGAAAATAGTGTATGGGTACAGCTCTTCATATTGGACCAAGAGATCATAGAGCTCATTTAGTTCTAACCTGTTATCAATTTCTGTGAAACGACCAATATACTTTATTGCATCAAGACAGTCTTGGAGTTTGTTCCAAGACTCTTTATACTGACCATTTTCAAGCATTTCAAAATATTGAAGCAAGTTACAAAACAACTTAAAATAATCCTTGAAAATGAATTGTGCATTAGCAAGCTGCTCATCTTTTCTTTGGATTGCAATTTCTTTTATCTCTGAAAAAAGATCTGCACATAGTTCAAAATCTTCTGTAGGGTTATTCCAATTATTTTCTAACAGTTTATGTTTGGTTTTGTTGAGATGGTTACATACTGTATTGATTTGACTTATATCTTTGTTTTGAAGAAAATGTTTTAGCATATACTTCCTCACATTTTATTCAGGTCAATCTTTTCGAATGATTCCTTAAATGTTTTAGCGTCACCCGAATAATGAAGAGTTTTTTCTTCATCTTCTCGTTTCACAATAAAAGTAACATCAACTTTCGCATCTTCTTTTTCACGACCTTTAAGTTTATCTTTGATATAGTCCGAAACAAGATTTATTGCAATGGGCAATAAGATGTTTCCAGCAACCCAAATAACAGGCATCCAAATATCAAAAGAATGTAAAGATCGTATTTGAATATCTGAATCCGCAAGTAAATCAATACTGTTTTTGGGATTGTTTTGACGGCAGAATTTTACAAAACTGATTGACTCTTGCGCAAAATAATACTCGTTTTCTTTATATTCTGAAGGCACAACCAGAAAATCTGTAGTTTCAAATTTATTTCGAGTATCTTCTGAAATGGAATTTGTATTAAAGTATGCATTAAAATCAGTTGTTGAACTAAAAATTTTAACATTGTTGTTCATATTTTTTCCTTTCACATTACAAGTTCTGCATTGCAGCAAGTAGTACTGCATCATTTTTTGTAATTCCCCAAAAACAATCCCTCCTAATATTTTAAAGAACTTGTCAATCAAGGCTTCAAATAATGCGGCAGCTATTACAGTGTTATGGATTTTCTTGAAAGCAGCATAAAGTTTCAAGTAAGTTTCGGAAATATCATCGCCAAGACTAAGAATACAGTTGGTCAGATCTTAAGGAACTGCTGAATATATCGGCAGTAACTGTCGCGCATAATCATTTTGAAAGTTGTATATAGTGTGAAAATGCACCTTAGAATACGAAACATCTCGATTAGATAAGAAGCTTTTTTACTTTAAACTTCATTGCGCTTCACGATAATAATCACTCACCCTGTTGCTATATTTGCCCCTTGTGCAAATAGAATTATCACGCATTCCTTCTTAGAAATAGTTCATGCGTCTAAAAGAATTTCTAATAACATAATCCACCAGACCGTTAAAAACAGGTTGATATTCAATCGTTAACTGCTCCAAGGACTCTACCACAACAGTAAACACTGTCTGACGAAAGCAACTGGATCGGCTTATAGGCTTTATTATGCGAGATGAGGCATTTTTTGCCCAACTCTTTGATGAAGGCATCACCGTTCACAACAAAGATGCCGATGTCGCCTTCCTCAACCATGTCTTGCTTGGCAACGAAGACACGATCACCGCTATGGAAGGTCGGCTCCATACTGTCACCCGAAATCGGAATCACGTAGTCGGCTTCTTCTGCCTCCGGTGTTTCCTTCACCCAAATCTCTTCAGGCACTTCTGTTTCGAGAAAGTTACCGATGCCTGCGGATGCCGGGAAATCATAATAGTCGATTCTCAGCTTGCGCATTCTCGGCTTTTTCGGTTGGCTGACAAGCGCACGCTCATATTCAGCCGAGAGGACAGAGTTGACTGCCTTCTTTCCGTATTCATCTATATATCTGTATTGCCGGATCAGTGTCCATTCCTGAAGTGTAGGTGTATCCGTTACAGACTTGATTCCGAGAAGCTGATCAGAAGATACACCAAGAGCTTCGCAAATCTTCAGGAGGGTTACGCAGTCCGGTTTTGCTCTTCCGCTTTCCCATGTTGATACCGCTGAAGGTGATTTTGCACCGATATATGCCGCAAGCTCTTCTTGTTTCATGTTTTTAGCCAGTCTTGCTTCCTTGATTCGCAAACCAATAGACTTCATCATACACCCCTCCAATCTATTATGGTACCATTATACCACAAGCAAAATCAAATGTCAAGAGAAAACTTTAATTAAATTCAAGAAAACCTATTGACAAATGAACCTTGTTAATGTATAATATACTTACTTCACCGTGATTCAAGCGCAAGGCAAACAGAAAGGGAAAGAAACATGATGTCTGATCGACTAAGGAGGTACCTATGCAAACGCCCCCATATCGCAAGGTGTATATTGATGTGTATACACTGATGCGAAAAGACGGAACGGTTCTCCCAGGGTTCTTTATCTGGGAGGACGGAGAAAAGCACACGATCGACCGTGTGCTTCACATCACTCCTGCAGCCCCGCTGAAAGTCAGTGGCAGAGGCATCAGATATACCGCGCAGATCAGTGGTCGGGAAAGATATCTTTTCCGCGAAGACGATCGCTGGTTTGTCGAAGCACCAATTATGTAACAACTGATAGAAAAAAGGAATTTCGCTCATGAGAAGAATACTGACACCTTCCGCCTTAAGGAGAATAGATTATCGTGAAAGAAGTAAAAAGCACCGGTGCATGGGTACCGCGGCAAATGTTCTGCCCGAACTGCGGTACGCTCAATACAGCATACGAACAGGATAACCTCACAAAATTCGAGTGCCACCATTGTACAACGGTATTTGTGCGAAGCTACAAAAACCGCCGTCAGGATCTGTTGCTGATAACAATCCCCAAAGGACAAGTCCGTTTGAATTGATCTGATACAATACAATTGAATACGGCGAACGACGCATCATGCCTGGCTGAAACAGTGCTAAGTTAAGTCGTGCTTGCAGGTCTCGCCTTGAAATTGGTGTGCAAAGCCAGTTGGCAAAAGCCAAGCATGTAGAAGCCACCGATAGATAGAACATCCCATGGGATAACTGTGGGATCAGTCTGTCTGTCGGTGGCTTTTTTGCTTGTCAACAGATATATACCACTCCCGAACGCTCCCGACAGAGAAATCTGAAAGGAGCGCTTTTTATGTTGTCCGTGTGGCAGACCTACATAGCACGATATCCGTAATCTCCGGATTTTTGATTTCAACCACAAATTCAAAAATCAAAAGGAGATT
>OIYT01000361.1_pt1 | contig 49691 bp, 47 predicted proteins | sample 1588201 | NCBI WGS metagenome assembly OIYT01 (sample SAMN03283260) | human gut metagenome | biome: human-associated habitat; material: feces | host: Homo sapiens | place: USA | collected 2013
TGCAAAAAAATTTGCTCGAAAATCCGCATATATTTCCTATGAACACAAGCTCTTAGTTATTCATAGTCGAACACGTTGACCCAGTTCAGCAGGAATTCCCGCTCCTGCGGATTTTCCTTGGAGAGCTGCGAGGCTGCCACAATGGGCAGCCACTGGGAAACATACTGCTTTGCCACATCGTTCATATCGCAGAACATCTTCAGATACAGCTCTGCCCAGTCGTCCCGGCCGTTCAGGCGGAACATCAAGTAGGTTCTTGCTGCATCGGCGCTGCCGTTGCCCTGTGTCGCATGGGACCAGTCGATCACATACAGTCTGCCGTCTTTGTCCACAATGACGTTGCTGGGGTTGAAATCGCCGTGGCACACCTTGATATGATCGTGCATGGCGCTCAGCCGTGTGTGCAGATCATATCGAATGGTGGCATCCAGACCGGACTGGCTGATCTTACGGTTCATCTTGTCTTTCAGCTTCGTCAGCAACGGCGAGCGCTTGCTCTGGATCTCCTTTTGCAGCAGCACAAACTGCTCCATATAGCTCTCCAGCTGCTCCGGATGTGCCTCCATCAGCGATTGCAAGGTTTCGCCCTCTACAAATTCCGTCACAATTGCCCAGCGGTTATCCACCTTGCGCACTTCCAGCAGCTTGGGGATCCGCAGGCCGGTTTCCTCCACACGTGCCTGATTGAGTGCCTCGTTGAGAATATCCGACTTCTTAAAGCCCTTGCCGAACACCTTGACCCGTGTGTTTCCTTCCCGATAACTGGTTTTCTCCAGTCCTTCCAGCAATGGTTCCATCGCTCATCTTCCTCCTGTTTTGTCCGAGCCTGTTCCGGCTCTTATGCGCCGTAGTATGCCGTCAGATACATCTCCCGAATTTCCGAGATCAGCGGATACCGTGGGTTTGCTCCTGTGCACTGGTCGTCGAACGCCTGTTCGCACATGTCGTCCAGTGTTTCCAAAAATGCAGATTCCTCAACGCCGTAGTCCCGAATCGTCTTGCGAATGCCGACCCGCTCCTTCAGCGCTTCGATCTTGGTGATAAAGTTTTCGAATACCTCTTCATCGTTCGCACCGGTCACGCCCACAAACCGTGCGCACTCGCAGTACCGCTCCAGTGCATGCGGATACGGATACTGGGAGAACGTGCCCATCTTCTGGGGCGCTTCTGCCGCATTGTACCGCATGATCTGGGTAATCAGGATGGCATTTGCCACACCGTGAGGCAGGTGGTGGAATGCGCCCAGCTTGTGCGCCATGGAGTGGCACACGCCCAGGAATGCATTGGCAAACGCCATTCCCGCCATAGTCGATGCATTCGCCATCTTCTCCCGTGCAAGGGGTGCGTTCGGCCCGTTGTCATAGCACTCCGGCAGATACTCAAAAATGTTCTTCAGCGCCTTGAGTGCCAGACCATCGGTATAATCGGTTGCCATTACCGATGCATATGCCTCCAGTGCGTGGGTCATAGCATCGATACCGGACGCAGAGGTCAGCCCACGGGGCTGGGACATCATCAGATCGGTGTCGATGATCGCCATGTTCGGCAGCAGCTGGTAGTCCGCCAGCGGATACTTGGTGCCGGTTGCCTCATCGGTGATTACCGCAAAAGGCGTTACCTCCGAGCCGGTACCCGAAGAGGTGGGAACGGCGATAAAGTACGCCTTGCTGCCCATTTCCGGGAACTCGTAGGTGCGCTTGCGAATGTCGAGGAAGCGCATTGCCATGTCGGCAAAGTCTGCCTCCGGATGCTCATACAGCACCCACATGATCTTCGCAGCATCCATAGCAGAACCGCCGCCCAGTGCAATGATGACATCCGGTTCGAACTCCCGCATCAGTGCTGCGCCAGTTTTTGCGCAGGACAGGGTGGGATCCGGCTGGACATCCGAGAAGATCTGGAATGCCACACCCATCTCCTGAAGCCGGTCTGTGATGCAGGCGGTCATCCCGCTCTTGAACAGGAACTGGTCGGTTACGAGGAACGCACGCTTCCGGTGCAGCACCTCCTGAATCTCCCGAAGTGCCACCGGCAGGCAGCCTTTCTTAAAGTATACCTTCTGAGGTGTGCGGAACCACAGCATGTTTTCTCTCCTCTCTGCAACGGTCTTGATATTGAGCAGGTGCTTGACACCGACATTTTCCGAAACGGAATTTCCGCCCCAGGAGCCGCAGCCCAGTGTGAGGGACGGTGCCAGATTGAAGTTATACAAGTCACCGATACCGCCGTGAGAGGAGGGTGTATTGATTACGATACGGCAGGCTTTCATCCTTGCCGCAAAAGCGTCGATTTTCTTCCGATGCTTTCCGGCATCCACGTAGAGCGAAGCTGTATGTCCATAGCCACCGTCCCTGATGAGCTGGTCGGCATAAGACATTGCCTGTTCAAAGTTTTCCGCACGATACATTGCCAGAACCGGCGAGAGCTTCTCGTGGGCAAATTCCTCGTCCAGCGAAACCGAGGTCACCTCGCCGATGAGCACACGGGTTTCCTGAGGAATGGTCACGCCAGCAAGCTCTGCGATCTTTGCCGCACGCTGTCCAACGATCTTGCTGTTGAGCGAACCGTTGATGAGGATGGTTTTCCGCACCTTTTCCGTTTCTTCCGGTGTGAGGAAATAGCAGCCACGCCGGAGAAATTCCGCACGCACGGCATCGTAGATGGAGTCGTCCACGATGACCGACTGCTCCGAAGCGCAGATCATACCGTTGTCGAACGTCTTGGAGTGGACGATGGAGTTTACCGCAATCTCAATATCTGCCGAAGCGTCAATGACTGCCGGTGTATTTCCGGCACCAACGCCCAGCGCCGGCTTCCCGCTGGAGTACGCCGCACGCACCATACCCGGACCGCCGGTTGCCAGAATGATATCCGCCTCCTGCATCAGGGTGTTGGTCATCTCCAGCGAGGGAACATCGATCCAGCCGATGATGTTCTCCGGTGCGCCTGCCTTTACCGCAGCCTCCAGCACGATCTTTGCCGCAGCGATGGTGCTCTTCTTGGCACGGGGGTGCGGCGAGATCAGGATGGCATTTCTGGTCTTGAGGCAGATCAGCGACTTAAAGATCGCCGTAGAAGTGGGGTTGGTCGTCGGAATAACAGCAGCCACAACGCCGATGGGTTCTGCAATGCGCATGGTGCCGTAAGCGGGGTCCTTTTCAATCACGCCGCAGGTCTTGGTGTGCTTATAAGCGTTGTAGATATACTCGGACGCATAGTTATTCTTGATAACCTTATCCTCCACAACGCCCATGCCGGTCTCCTCCACTGCCATTTTGGCAAGCGGCAGTCTGGCATGGTTTGCCGCAAGGGCAGCCGCACGAAAGATCCGATCCACCTGTTCCTGCGAGTAGGACGCAAAGATCTCCTGTGCACGGCGCACCTCGGAGAGCTTCTGCATCAGTGCAGGGACACCATCCACCAGCGAATGATTCATTTCAGTTTGACTCGTCATGATTTGTTTCTCCTATTCTAAATCTGGACGGAACACTTTTGTGACAAGCTGCGCAGGGCCCCTTTCCCACGACACCTTTGTCACTCTCATTATACCACATTCTCCTGCCTCACGTCAATGCAAACCGCAATTTTTACAATTCCTTTTCCTCCGCATCCAAAAGACTTTAGTTTCCAGCTCTGCATATCCGACAGAAACCGCAGATCATCTCTGGTATACTTAGAAACAGAGGTGATGACATGCAAACGATTTATCTGGACGTTCTGCTGTTGCAAAGCCTCTATGTCAACTATTTTCTGCTGCGTGCTGCGGCACGTGTCACGCATACGCCGCTGCGGTTTGCCCGATGCCTGTTGGTTTCGGCGGGAAGCAGCCTGTTTTCCCTGCTGATCTTTCTGCCGGCGCTCCCCCTCCTGCTCCAGCTTCTCCTGAAGCTGACCGCAGCGGCAGCAACCGTCAGTCTGGCATTTGGCATTCAGCGTGGGCGGTGGCTGGGGCAGTTCGGCTGCTTTTTTGGATGCAGCTTTTTGCTGGCCGGATTGCTGCTGGCGGTGTGCAGCACCGCAAACCAGGGCTTTGCCACATGGAGCAACAGCTGCTTTTATCTGGATTTTTCCCTGTTTCAGCTGATCCTATTCACGGCACTTGCCTATCTCTTGCTGCACCTATGCGATTTTTTTCGAGGAAGGAGGCATCACACAGACGAACATTTTCAGGTTCTGATCCGGCTCGGCGGGAGAACGGCAGTTCTGGAGGGCATGGCGGATACCGGCAACAACCTCACCGATCTTTTCTCCGGCCGTCCCGTCATTGTCTGCGGGGAGCAGTCTCTGGAAGCACTTCTAAGCGGCAGTTCCGTGGAACAGCTGCAAGGGTACCGGCTGCTTCCCTGCACCACAGTGACCGCAAACGGACTTCTGCCCCTGTTTCGGCCGGATGAGATCTGTATCCGCAATCTGTCCAGCGGAAAAAGCCGCACCGCAGACGGAATGGTTGGCATTGGCGGTACGCAGAAATGCGCTATTTTTCACCCCAGACTTCTGGAATTCTGATTCCGGAGTCTGCCAACAGAAAGGATGTGAAACATGCACTTTTGGATTTTCAGCATCCGGCGAATTCGGGAACGGATCTGCCGCTTCCTGCAAGACACCTGCCGCATTGATTATATCAACGGCATCGACACCCTTCCGCCGCCCCTTTCCAAGGAGGAGGAAGCTGCCGTATTTGCAGCGCTGGAAGCAGGCGATTCCAATGCACGGGAAACGCTCATCGTCCATAATCTGCGTCTTGTCGTTTACATCGCACGAAAATTCGAGTCCTCCGGCTTGGGTCTGGAGGATCTGATCTCCATCGGAACCATCGGACTCATCAAGGCGGTGGGCACGTTTCGCCCCGCCAAAAAAATCAAGCTGGCAACCTACGCCTCAAGATGCATCGAAAACGAAATTCTCATGGTACTCCGGAAAAACGCCCAGTCCCGCAGCGAAATCTCCATTGACGAACCGCTGAGCGCCGACTGGGACGGAAACGAACTGCTGCTCTCCGACATCCTTGGCACAGAGGAGGACATCGTCAGCAAGGGCATCGAGAACGAAGCAGAACGGGAAATGCTGCGCCAGGCTGTTTCGGAACTTGGCGCACGGGAACGGGAGATCATGGAGATGCGGTTCGGGCTTTGCGGCGGCAGGGAGCGCACCCAAAAGGAGGTGGCAGAATCCATCGGCATTTCCCAGTCCTATATCTCACGGCTGGAAAAGAAAATCATCCGAAAACTCCGCAGCAAGCTGGAGGCATCTGATCTGCCTGCTGCAAAATCCCCCTTGTAATTGAAAGCGCCCATTTCGGCACGCAAAAACAAACACCCGACGGAGAACCGAAGTTCCCGCCGGGTGTTTGTTATGTCACAGAGTTTTGTGTGTTATGCTTTGGTTTTAGTCAACGGTACGCTCCGGACCAATGTTATCCTGCAGGTGTACGAGGAATTTCAGCAGTGCCATGGAGTCGTTCGCATCGATTACGTGGTTGTACTCGCAGTCTGCATTCTCATGAGCCTGCGCATTCAGCTCAACAGCCTTTGCAATTGCCTTGTTCAGCAGAACGGCATCTGCCAGGTCTACCTGACCATCCAGATTTACATCGCCGTAGAACGCATTCAGCGTCGGGTCGAAAGATGTGGTGGTCACTGCTGTGGTTGTAGTTGCAGCCGTGGTGGTAGTTGCCTTACTGGTCGTAGTTGTGGTTGCCTTTGTGGTTGTAGTAGTTGCCTTCGTCGTTGTCGTGGTGGCTTCTGTAGTGGTCACAGTAGTAGCAGCCGGAACAACGATGATCTTGACATCAGCGGTCTGTCCGCCCGGTGTGGTAACAGTAACTGTTGCCTCGCCAACATTCTTACCGAAAACGGTTGCATTCTTCTTGTCTGCGTCCAGCTTTACGGTTGCGATCTTGATGTTCTTGGAAACAACGGTGCAATCCGGAACATTGATCTCCAGCGGAGCCTGCTCGCCGATGGTAACTTCGATGGTTTCCGGAACATTCAGCGGATCCTCAAACATATCGATCTTTGCGCTGTTTTCCTTGTCATCAGCCTTATAGTATGCAGTGACATTGTCGATGGTGTACTTCTTGGAAGTAGACTCACCCAGTCCGGCGTACCATACGCCCAGATCAACGTGGTCGCCTTCCTGCTCGGTGCTGACATAGTTAGTAGCCTTGGACATTGTGCCGTTTGCACCTTCCATGATGCCATTTGCAACAGCACCCGGCATTACCCACATGAAGGTGTACTTATTTTTGCCCTTTGCATCTTCGTACGGCTTTACCTCAGCATCTGTATCCGACGGATCCGGACGGCTGCCTGCGGTAGTCGGCTCCCAGTTTACAAGAACCAGCTTGCCGTTTTCGTTGGCATCATCGGTCTGATACCAGCATTCAGAGGTTGCTGCAGTAAGCTTCGACAGAACGGAAGTACCTGCGCCAACTACCATCTGGTTGACATCCATATCTGTGGTAACATCAAAGAGAACTGCGTAAACGTCTGCGGTCTTTTCATACTTCATGCCGAAATCTGCATAGTTGACAGATACGGACTTGCCAACGCTCTCGCTGCCGCCTTTTGCGGTTACAGTGCCGGTGTACGGGAACGTCATGGACTCCTCATAGGTCAGAGTTGCATCCACGATAGTCGCCTTATCCAGCTTGGCGTAGGTGTCTGCGACAACCTGACCATACCACAGCTGGAAAGAAATCTGATCAGTAGGCTTTACAGTTGCATACGGAACGACCTCTTCCGGAACATCCCATGTTACGGTGAAGTAGTTGCCGATGTCCTGCTTTGCAAGGTCGGAGCCGCCGCCAATGGTAACGCCAAACTTTGCGCCAGCCTCTTCTGCTGCTGCCAGTGCCTCCGGACCAATATCATTGTACCAGTAGCCGGACAGCTCGTTCTTGCCCTCCATGCCTGCCAGATACTTTGCATACTCAGTATCCGCTACACTGTGGCCCTCAACATTCAGACCGCCGCCGTACATGATACGCTGCACATTTTCCTCAGTCTTCAGAGTAACGCTCAAAGATTTGATCTTCACATCCGACGAAGCATTTTTGCCCGGAGCCAGACCAAAGTCGGAGTAAGTGAACTTATGGCTGTTCAGCGGAAGTCCTGCCTCACGGATCTCGCTCTCGGACTTATATCCGCCGCCTGCTTCTGTCTGATAATATTCTTCGCTGCAAGTGTCGCCCGGTGTCAGATCCAGATTAACATCCTCCAGCTTCAGAGAATTTACTGCGGTTACAGTTGCAGTGCCGTCGCCGTTGTCCTTGAAGCTGTAGTTATCGCCAGCACCGTTTGCGCTGGAATAATACATTCCGCCGGTGTTCTCTTCGCCCTTGGGCAGATCCGGATCTGTGGGGTTCAGCCAGTCCGGTGCAGTGCCGTTGCTGGTATCAGTCGTGCCGTTTGCCTCAATGGAAACCAGCGTGATGGACTGATCGGTGTAGGTCTTCACGGAATTGTCTGCCGGATCCTGCTCTGCCAGACCGGTATAGCAGTTCTGCACCTGGAACTTGCCGTCATTGGAGAGGTCTGCATAGGACGGAACCTCGATCACAACAGAGAATTCTGTTGCGTACGGCGTGCACTCGATTGCCTCGCCGATGTCCCAGTAGTAGCTGTGCGCCTTATCTGCCGAGCATCCGAAATAATAGGAGAAGTTGGTGACCAGCTTATCGGACTTGAAGTTCAGCTGGAAGGTCTTGATGCCGGTTCCGAACAGATCTTCAATGCCCTTGCCCTTGGTATCCGTAAACGGTGTCCAGGTATCCGTGGAAGCCTTGCACATAAACGTGCACTTCTGCTGGTTCTTCGGAGTATCCGGATCATCCGGATCCGGAATGGAAGTTTCCAGTGTCTTATTGACCTGATATGTCTTTCCGGCTGCATCTGCAAAGATCCCGCTCACAGATGTTACTGCAAGCGATGTTGCAGCCATGACAGCACTCAAAAGAACTGCCTGCACTCTTTTTTGAATTGTCTTGCTCATAAATATATCGCTCCTTTTTCCACACATTGTCTTTCCATGTTGAATTTCTGTATTCGGATACGAGCAGCAGATCACTCATATCCATTTAAGCTTACAAAATGAAACATTCATTTTTCAGCTATATCCATTATAACAGTATCTCCAAGGAATGTAAATGTATAATTTATGAATATTATTTCCAGCCTCCAGAAAATTCAATTCCGAATTTGTGCATATTACACAAAAATAATGTTTACTGTGAAAACATAGCACTGCTTCGAGCAAATATAGCAGAAAAGACATATCCCTGGAAATCCATATGTTTCCATAGAATATGTCTTTTGTTATCTTTTTGCTTTATTTTTCTAGTTTACTGTCCGGCAGCTGCGGTTGTCGTTACAGCAGCACTTCCGGAGGACGATGTTGTTCCCGTAGAGCGTACGCCCTTGACGGCAACCCGATAATCCCCAACTGCCCACACATTGTTGTACTTTGCGCAGGAGATGGTCGGAGTGTAGTTAAATGTCACAGTGTTTCCGTCTACGGCATCCGCCTGAATGGAATAGCTCAGCAGATCCACATTAACAGTGATATCGCTGGCATCCAGCTCCGACATCACTTCTTCCGGTCCAATAACGCTGACGGTAAGCTGCTGTGTCAGCACGTCGAAGTTATAGGAGCCGGGCGCATTGATGACACCGATGTCCGAGAGGACGAAATCCTTCTTGGTCAAGCCGGCAGAATCCAGCGTCAGTGTCACAGTCGTCAGACCGGACTGGTTTTTGTACTCATCCGGCACAGATACCACAAAATCACGGGAGAAGTCCAAATCGATATCCCGCAGCGGAATTGAGCCGATGTTGAATTCATTCATCTCATCCAGCGTATTGTTCGGTGCGGCAAGGGTGATCTTATCTGCCGACAGCGCCAGATTCAGGCACGAGGTGTCAAAGTTAGACGGTGCGTTGGTGATCTGGTAGGTGATATCCATGGTCTTTTGGTACAGTAGCGGAACTTCAATGGAGAAGTTCGCCGCATCGTAGGTGAACATGGAGGAATCCACCAGTGCGCCGGACTCATTGTAGAACAGCAGCTTGTCGGTGGTCAGAACCTTGGAGGCGCTCAGCTGCTCTTTCTGGTCTGTCTCTGCAACGCAGGATGCCACCTGATCCAGCTGCTGCTGCGGACCGGTGACCTCGATGGTCGCCGGTGTGCAGACAAAGGAATCATCGTCCAGCGTGCAGCCCTCGGCAAAGGTGATATTGGGAATGGACGGCGTGATATCAAAGGTGTAGGTGTCCATCTTATCGAATGTCACATTGACTGTGGAGGGCGTAATGGACTTCACGCTGAACTCCACGTTATCCGTGCTGCTGATGGAGATGGCGAGCTTTTTCGTGCCTGCTGCCGTGACGTTCTCCACCGATGCCGTTGCCACCAGATCCCTGGCGTCCAGATTACCCACCTGTGCACGGTCGCCCTCCAGCTGTACGCTGACTTCATCCACATCAAAGCTGATGACACTCAGCCCGTTTTCCTCCGCCGTCGTTCCGGCGATGTCCACTTTCAGGGGAACATGATTCACAGTACGCGGCGTGGTCGGATAAATGGAGATGGAGATGACAAACCAAAACACAATGGCGATCACCACAGACGTGATCATCATGGCAGGACGGCTGGCGTAAAAACGCTGCAGCAGCGTCTGGTTAGTCTGATTTGGATTGTCCGTCTTCTTTTCCCGATGACGATTCCAAAGATGCGTCAGCTTTTTGTCCATGATCCTTCTCCTTTTGTTTCCTGTGCAGCTTGATGAACGGAATCCGGCGGGAGACCTTATCGATGGGGGTCTCCTCGTTGGAAGTGATCAGCCGTTCCACAAGCAGGTGGTGCAGATTTTCTCTGGTGAAGCCGCTCTTGAGCACGCCGTTTTCCGCCACGGAGATGGCGCCGGTCTCCTCCGAAACGACAATGACAATGGCATCCGAATTCTCGCTCATTCCGATGGCGGCACGGTGCCGGGAGCCAAGGCGCTTGTTGATCAGCTCTTCTTTCTGCGGTTTCGGGAGGAAGCAGGCTGCTGCCAGAATCTTTCCGTCCCGCATAATGACCGCACCGTCGTGAAGCGGTGTCTTATTATAGAAGATGTTGCCGAACAGCTCCTTGCTGGGAATGGCATCCAAAATCGTGCCGTTGTCGATCTGCTCCCCCAGCCGGGTCTGCCGTTCGATGACGATCAGCGCACCTGTTGAGGTGGCGGAAAGCTCTACGCAGGAGTCGCAGATCACATCAATGGCATTGCTCCAAATGCTGTCATCTGCGCCGGCATTCATGCTGAACCGAAGTCCCAGCTTGGTATACCCCGCCTTTTCCAGGGTACGGCGCAGCTCCGGCTGAAACAGAATGACCAGTGCGATCATGCCTATGTTCAGCGTCTCCGACATCAGATAGGAGATGGCTTTCATCTTGATCCAGCTCGCCACAATGTACACCAAAAACAGAAGCATGATGCCTTTCACCAGCTGTCCGGCACGTGTTTCACGAACCAGCTTCATGACCACATAGACCACATACGAAAGCACCAGGATATCCAGAATATCCACCGGCTCTGCCGTCTTGATCACGCTAAAGATCATATCCAGGATATCTCTCCACGCCATACACATTCCTTCCCTTCTCACTTCTGTTTTTTCAAATGCAAAGGCAGCCTCCGCATCATTCTTCCAATTTGTTATGTAAGAGTCTGTTTTTGCTTATCACAGGTGCAAAACAGACTCTCCGAGCGTAAACTGTGCGCTCCTCTTCTTCTATTTTAACATATCGCTCGTTTTTTTCAATAGGTTTCCGCCATTTTTCAAATTCTTGACATAATTTTTCACGCTGGCAGCCAGCCGAAGCGTGTCAGACTCCCGGCTGAATGCCGACGGCGCAAACCGCAGCGTTCCATCCGCTGTCCCAAGCTTTTCGTGCGCCAGCGGTGCGCAGTGCAGACCGGCACGCAGGCAAAAGCCCTCCTGACTGAGCCACGCCGCCAGTTTTTCCGGCGGTTCATCCGCCACCGTAAAGGAGACAATGGGCACATAGGAAACGCCTGCCTCCCGATAGACCCGCACCTCCGGAAGCTCCTGCATCGCCTGACAAAACAGGTCACACAGATAGCTCTCATGGCGATACAGCATCTCCACCGTCCGGCTCTTGACAAAACCGATGCCCGCCCGCAGCGACGCTGCCCCAATGACGTTGAGAGTTCCACACTCCAGGCGATCCGGCAGAAAGTCCGGCTGTTCCGGACTGCGGGAAGCGCTTCCGGTTCCGCCCTGCATCAGCGGACGAATGGGAAATTGGCAGTCCGTCATGAGGATTCCGGTGCCTGTGATCCCATAGAGTCCCTTATGGCCGGCAGTACATAAAATATGCATACCGTCCGCTTCCAATGACAGCGGCAGAATGCCGCACGCCTGCGCACCGTCCGCAATAAAGCACAGTCCGTTTTCCCGACAGAGCTGCGCAATGCGGCGATAGGGCAGGATCTGCCCCGTCACATTGCTGGCAATGGTACAGACGACCGCACGGGTGTTCGGTCGAATCGCCGCCCGAAACCGCCGCATGGTCTCATCGTCATCTGCCGCAATTTTCACTATACTATAGGCGACTTTCCGTGACTTTGCCAGCGCCATAATGGGCCGGTAGACGGAATTGTGTTCCAGATCGCTGAAAATCACATGGTCGCCGGTTTGCAGGATGCCCTGAATCGCAAGATTCAAGGCGTGGGTACAGTTGAGCGTGAAAATGGTATTTTCCACCTTTGCCCCGAAAAAGTCTGCCGCCGTTTCTCTGGCATCGTAGACCATTTCCGAGGTGCGTGCAGCGATCGTATGGCCACCGCGTCCGGAATTGCCATACTTCAGCACCGCCTCCGCCACTGCCTGCCGCACCTCCGGCGGCTTCGGATACGTCGTCGCAGCGTTGTCAAAATTGACTGTCACCACGCATCACGCTCCTCCTGCATCCGTTGAAACGGGATACCCTCCTGTGCAAGAATCGAAGAAACCCGGCTGCAATCTCCGTGTACGGTCAGCACAAATCCGCACCCCTCCGGTCCGATGTGCTCCAGACGGCGCACTTCACAGGAGTAGCCGAGGCGCTGCAGGATTTTGCGGGCACGGGATGCCTGCGTGTAAGAAACCATTGCTGCCTTGCATCCCAACATCTTTCTCACCCCTTTGCATATCATTTGAGAGAAAACTCCCTCATCTCAGTATATGCCGGAATTTCTTTGGAGTTCGAAAGGCGTTTCCACAGGCGCAGGTGAAATTGTGGAAAATCAGGCGTTATTCCCTGACAAGCAGGCAAACGCAGTGCACTGCAATGCCGGAGCCGTCTCCCGTGAAGCCCAGCTTTTCCTCCGTGGTAGCTTTGACGCTGACCTGATAATAACGAACTCCGCAAACCTCTGCAATATTGAGCTGCATCTTCGTAAGATATCCCATCAGCCTTGGGCTCTGACAGAGAATGGTGGCATCCAGATTCCCGACAACATAGCTCATTTCTTTTACACGTTCTACGACTTCCTTCATCAAAAGCATGCTGTCTGCACCGGCATACTTCGGATCAGTGTCTGGAAAAAGAAAGCCAATGTCCCCCAGCGATACTGCCCCCAGCATCGAATCCATCACAGCGTGCGCCAGCACATCGGCATCGGAGTGCCCCAGCAATCCTTTTTCGTAGGGAACCTCCACGCCTCCCAGAATCAATTTTCGTCCCTCCACCAGACGGTGAACGTCATAACCATGTCCAATGCGATACGGCAACGTCAGCATATTGTTTCCTCCTTTTCCCGGCGCTTCAGCAGGATCTCTGCAATTGCAATGTCCTCCGGCGTCGTAATTTTCAGATTGGTGTAATCTCCAGTGGTCATATAAATTTTGTGGTTGATCGCCTCCACCAGCTGGCAGTCATCGGTAAAGTCCAGTCCGTGCTCCCGTGCAAACGTGACCGCCTCAAAATAGAGCTGCCGTTTGAACACCTGCGGTGTCTGAGTGATATAGAGGTGCGGACGGTAGGGCGTGTCCACGATCAGGTTGTCATTGACCACCTTGATGGTGTCCTTTACCGGAACGCCCAGCGTTGCCCCGCCGAATACCGAGGCATCCTGAATCACCTGCGCAATCTGCGCCGGCAGAACCAGCGGACGTGCGCCGTCGTGAATGGCGAGCATGGTCGTTGTTTTCGACAGGGCATGCAGTCCGCACATCACGCTCTCCTGTCGGGTCGAACCGCCCTCCACAACGGCGTGCAGCTTTGTGATCCCAGCCTTTTCCGCCGTTTCCCGAATGGCATCGTGATCCGCCGGACGTGCCACCACGATCAGTTCCGCCACACGTTCGCACTGTTCAAAGGCACGCATTGCCATGCCGATGACCGTGGTATCACCCAGAGGAAGCAAAATCTTATTTTTTCCCTGCATCCGTGTGGCATTTCCGGCGCACACGAGAATGGCAGAGGTATCTGCTATCGCACTCATTCTTTTCTCCTTTTCGATTCAAAAAGGGCACTGATTTTTTCTGAAACCAGTACCCTTTTCACAGCACCCGTTCAGAGTCCGCCCGCAGGACAAGCTTAGAAACCGTCCCGCAGCAGCTCTTACAGATTATGCAGTTTATAAGAGAGCGTCATCAGGCTGTCATCCAGATGCATCGTCACGACCTTTGCGTGCTCCACAGCGATGTCGCAGTGGCTGAAATTCCACAGTCCCCGAATGCCCAGAGAGACCAGATGCTCTGCGGTATCCTGTGCCACTTCCTTGGAAAGGCACAGAACGGCAGCCACAGGCTTTTGCTGTGCGCAAAACACCTCCAGCTGTTCCATGGGCTGGATTTCCAGCCCGGCCATCTGATTTCCCACCAGCTCCGGTTTGATGTCAAAGATTCCGATCAGACGGAATCCACGCTGCTCAAAACGCACGTTTTCCGCAACGACCTGACCCAGATTTCCTGCGCCGACCAGAATCGCCGGCAGCAGCTGCGGCAGTCCCATGATGCGCTCCAGATTTTCCCGCAGTTCTGTCACAGAATATCCGTAGCCCTGCTGTCCGAAGCAGCCAAAACAGCTCAGATCCTGTCGAATCTGCGAGGCAGTCATTCCCAGACGCTTCCCCAGTTCTCTGGAGGAAGTGTGCGCCTGACCCTGCCGTTCCAGCTCTTGCAGCAGCCGATAATACCGCGGCAGCCGGCGGACTACAGATTCGGAAACCTCATGCTTCTGCACCACAATTGATCGCTCTCCCTATGAAAATCCGGTCACAGGTCAAATCCATTGATCCGTTCCCGCTTGTCTCAATTCCTGTCGTATCTTTTGGATTATGCCATCAGTGCATCCAGACGCTCACGGATTGCCTCCAAAAATTCCTTGGAGTTGACCTTCTTCTTGTTTTCCAGCTTGGAAATCAGATACAGGTCGCCAGTCATCACGCCGTCCTCGATGGTCTGAATGGTAGCCTTCTCCAGCTTATCTGCAAAGGCAGCCAGCTCCGGCAGCTTGTCCAGTTCGCCACGCTTGCGCATTGCGCCGCTCCATGCGAAGATGGTTGCAACAGAGTTGGTGGAGGTCTCCTCGCCCTTCAGGTACTTGTAATAGTGCCGCTGAACGGTGCCGTGTGCAGCCTCATACTCATAGATGCCGTCCGGAGAAACCAGAACGGAAGTCATCATTGCCAGAGAACCGTAAGCGGTGGAAACCATATCGGACATCACATCGCCATCGTAGTTCTTGCAAGCCCAGATATAACCGCCGTGAGAACGGATGACACGGGCAACTGCGTCGTCGATCAGGGTGTAGAAGTACTCGATGCCTGCTGCCTCGAACTTTTCCTTGTACTCGTTGTCGTAAATCTCCTGGAAGATGTCCTTGAAGGTGTGGTCGTACTTCTTGGAAATGGTATCCTTGGTTGCGAACCAAACGTCCTGATGCAGATCCAGACCGTAGTTGAAGCATGCACGGGCGAAGCCTGCGATGGAGTTGTTCTTGTTGTGCAGACCCTGAATGATACCATCGGTATCTTCGAAGTTGAAGATCAGCTCTCTGGTCTCCTTGCCCTCTGCGTCGGTGACAACCAGCTCAGCCTTGGAGCCCTGCTTTACCTTCATCTCGGTGTTCTTGTACACATCACCGTAAGCGTGACGGGCAATGGTGATCGGTGCAGTCCAGGTGGGGATATACGGCTCAATGCCCTTGACCAGAATCGGGGTACGGAAAACCGTGCCGTCCAGAATGGCACGGATGGTGCCGTTGGGGCTCTTCCACATCTGGGACAGATTGTACTCCGGCATTCTTGCAGCGTTCGGGGTGATGGTTGCGCACTTGACTGCAACGCCGTATTTCTTGGTGGCGTTGGCGCTGTCGATGGTTACCTGATCCTTGGTTTTTTCCCGGTATTCCAGACCCAGATCATAGTACTCGGTCTTGAGGTCGACATACGGGGTCAGCAGAATGTCCTTGATCCACTGCCACAGGACACGGGTCATCTCGTCGCCGTCCATCTCGACCAGCGGCGTTGTCATTTGAATCTTTGCCATTTGATTTTCCTCCTCAAATTGCTTCTCATTGCATTTATCACGTTTTCGCCGGAGCAATGCGAGATCCGGCTTGTTCTGCCAACGCAGAAATTTTGTCATATTCCGCAGTTGTCACCAAAATCAACTGTAAGTCATCACTGTCAATGTCCACGCCTTTCCTACAGGCTCTTATTTTTTCGCATGATACAGTGCCCATGCAAACAAGCCGCCGCCCAGAAGCGTTGCCACGCCCAGAACCGGATGCTGCAAGTAGAACTGCACCACCTCCGGCATTTGCCGGAACAGCAAAAACTGTCGGTACAGATACCACAGCACAACGGGAAGTCCCACTGCGATTGCCGAAAAAGCAATCGCGTATTCCAGAACTGTTTTCCGTTTCATTTTCCGCCGGTGCTTCTGCACGGATTTTCGCATAGTGTTATCCTGCATGGCATCTTCCATGGAAAATACCCGCTTGCTTCGGGAAACATTTTCCGTGAACTGCTTTGCCAGATCTTCGAAATGCAGTTCCTGCTGCCTGTCCTGCTTCATTTACGCAAACACCACCCAGCGAAGAATCCCCAGCACCAGCAGATGCAGCGGATAGAACACATAGAAAAACCACTTGTGAAACGGCTTCTTACTGCCGCTTTTGCCGTTGTAGCAATATTGTATTAACGGTATCACCAGAAAGATGCCCAGCTGGAACAGTCCGCTCCATATGGGTTCATTTCCCAGCATGCCGACACAGCAAATCACCGTGATAGCACTGAACGAAATCCATTTTTCTTTCGGATTGTCCCGATACCGGAAAAAGGTCAGCGCATAGAGCACATCAAACATCGCCCAGTCGCCAAAGATCGACAGAAGACAGAGCCCCAGCGTCCCCAGCTGTTTCCACAGAACCGAACACTTGCCCTTGTCCCAGAACCAGATCGCCAGCAGACTGAGAAACAGCGTATAGATCACGCCGAACGCCGGGCGGATACCGCCGCTTTCGAAATAGCTGAACGGCAGCCATGAGATCACGGCGAAAATTCCCAGCCGCAGGGCGTATTTCTTCACGTTTCGGGTGTAGTGATATCCCTCCGCCAGCATATACGCCATGGTCGGACCGGTCAGTCTGCCAATGATGTGCATCGCCTGTCCCAGCAGCGACGCTGTAGGAACAAACGCCCACGCAATGTGGTCGATGAGCATGGCGGCAATCACCAGATATTTCAGCTGGTTGCGGTTGAGAAAGCCCGTTCTCTCGGTCATTTCCGGTTCTCCTTATTTTGACGCAGTGCACGCAGATATTTCCGCAACAGGTACAGCCCGCCGGCGAACAGAAACAGCAGCACCAGCAACGCAATCGCTGCCACGGGACGCTGCCGCAGCAGTTCCAGCATATCCAGAACGTCCTTGCCCTCAATCAGCAAGCAGACACATCCCGCCAGAAATACGGCAGACAGATCTTTGTAATAGCTGTCCCAGAAGCGCCGCAATTTCCTGCGCACACTCGGCTTTTCGGAACCGGTCACTTACTTGCTCAGCTTGTCACGGGTGTAGTCCAGCAGACCGCCTGCCAGAATGATGTCCTTGGTGCGTCCGGTCAGTTCGCACAGTACCGGAATCTCTGCGCCAGTGGTCTTGTTGACCAATGTCAGTGTGGTTTCGCCGTCCTCGATGTGCTTGCGAACATCTGCCAGTTCCAGAACATCGCCCTGGGAGATCTTCTCGTAGTCTGCCTCGTTGACGAAAGTCAGGGGCAGGATGCCGGCATTGATGAGGTTTGCACGGTGAATACGGGCAAAGCTCTTCACCAGAACTGCCTTGACACCCAGATACAGCGGAGCCAGTGCAGCGTGCTCACGGGAGGAGCCCTGTCCATAGTTGGAACCGCCTACGATAATGCTCTGTCCCATCTCCTTGGCACGCTTCGGGAATGCCTCATCGCATACGGTGAAGCAGTGCTGCGAAATTGCCGGAATGTTGGAACGCAGCGGCAGAATCTTGGCACCTGCCGGCATGATGTGGTCGGTGGTGATGTTGTCGCCGACCTTCAGCGAGCAGCCAGCCTCGATGGTTGCCTCCAGCGGAGCAGTCTCCGGGAACGGCTTGATGTTCGGGCCACGCAGGATCTCCACCTTGTCCATTTCCTCTTCCGGTGCCGGCAGAACGATCATATTGTCGTTGACAGTGAACTTCTCCGGCAGTACGAAGTCCGGCATCTCGCCCAGTTCTCTCGGATCGCTGAGGTAACCGGTGAGTGCAGAGTATGCAGCTAGTTCCGGAGAAACCAGATAGATCTGACCGTCCTTGGTGCCGGAGCGTCCGAGGAAGTTCCGGTTGAAAGTACGCAGGGAGATACCGCCGGAGTTCGGAGACTGTCCCATACCGATGCACGGACCGCAGGCGCTTTCCAGAATTCTTGCGCCGGCTGCAATGATGGTGCCCAGCAGTCCCATATCTGCCATCATGTTCAGTACCTGCTTCGAGCCGGGAGCGATGGACAGGGAGACATCCGGATTGACGGTCTTGCCCTTGAGGATGTATGCCACCTTCATCATATCCAGCAGAGAAGAGTTGGTGCAGGAGCCGATGCAGACCTGATCGATCTTCAGCTTGCCGATCTCAGCCACAGTCTTGACATTGTCCGGAGAGTGCGGACATGCTGCCAGCGGTACCAGTTTGCTCAGGTCAATGTGCAGCTCTTCATCATAGACAGCGTCTGCATCTGCCTTCTGTTCGCTCCAGACCTCACCTCTGCCCTGTGCTTCGAGGAATGCCTTAGTCACATCGTCCGACGGGAAAATGGAGGTTGTTGCGCCCAGCTCTGCGCCCATGTTGGTGATGGTAGCACGTTCCGGAACAGACAGGGTCTTGACACCCTCGCCGCAATACTCGATGACCTTGCCAACGCCGCCCTTTACGGACATCCGGCGCAGCACTTCCAGAATGACATCCTTTGCAGCCACCCACGGAGAAAGCTTACCGGTCAGTTCTACCTTGACAACCTTCGGGCAGGTGATGTAGTACGTACCGCCGCCCATGGCAACTGCAACGTCCAGACCGCCGGCACCCATGGCGATCATACCGATACCGCCGCCTGTGGGAGTATGGCTGTCCGAGCCGATCAGGGTCTTGCCCGGCACGCCAAAACGCTCCAGATGCACCTGATGGCAGATACCATTGCCGGGACGGGAGAAATAGATGCCGTGCTTCTTGGCAACGCTACCGATGAAACGGTGGTCGTCTGCGTTTTCGAAACCGCTCTGCAGGGTGTTGTGATCGATATAGGCAACGCTGCGCTCCGTGCGTACACGGGGAACTCCCATTGCCTCAAATTCCAAATATGCCATTGTGCCGGTGGCATCCTGTGTCAGTGTCTGGTCGATGCGGATTCCGATCTCAGAACCCTTTACCATTTCGCCCTCTACCAAGTGGGCTTTCAGGATTTTTTCCGTCAGGGTCAATCCCATTGTCCATCATTCCTTTCATGATTGGCGCTGCAAATAAACCTGCAAGTTGCCTGCTCTATCTGCGAACACTTTTGCTATACCATAATATTATAACAAATTCCCCGCCGTCTTGTCAAGGGAACGCACCGGCTTTTTCACAGATGCAAGGAAAAACCGCTTTTTGCCTAAGGATATGCAGGAGAAGCTGTCTTCTGCCAGCATATCCTGATTGACAGCACCTCTGAAATATGCTATAATACACCGCAAAAGGAGGGATATCTTATGCATCAGAAGCACTATTTTACAGCGCTCACAGCCATGCTTGCGCAGGAATATTGCTGTACACCGGAAGATTTTCAGAAATCCGAAAACATCCTCACACCAACTGCACTTGTGACAAAGGGCAGAATTTACAATCAAAAGCGCCACTTTTTCCACATGGCAACAACTGGCGGAAATGCCATTATCAGCGCTTCCCCGAAGCTGCATCCATTTCTGCATCAATGGATGCAGTGCCAGCCCGGACATGCGCTCTTTCAGATTCCGAACCTGATACTGTTGGAACAGGAGCTGCAAAAGCATGGTTATCATCTCACAGAAACCTACCATATGTTTCTCCCCACATCACAGGCATCAGAAGTCCCGACCCGTCAGGATTGCTCTGTGGTATGGCTCACGCAAGAGGAACTCCTGCCGTTCTATGGGAATCCCAGTTTTCCCAACGCCATCTGTCCGGAATACACACCAGACAGACCAGATGTTCTGGCGGTATGCGCCTATCACGGAACGCAGCTTATGGGAATGGCCGGCTGTTCCGAAGACATGGCAGGCTGGCTGCAAATCGGCATTGATGTTCTGCCGGAATATCGCTCCAAAGGACTGGGAACGTATCTGGTCACGCTGCTGCGCAACCGTATTTTACAGGAACTGCATGCGATTCCATTTTATGGAACCAGCATTGCAAACTACCATTCTTGGAACATCGCCATTCGCAGCGGATTCCGACCGGCATGGCTGGAAATCTGTGCCGAAAAACAAAATTTATAAGAATCTGTTCAACATCTAAAAAACGGCGCTTCCCACTCTGTGATACAGAGGGAAAACGCCGTTTTGTTTTTGGGAAAGACACTAGTCCTTCCACTGGATTTCGGTTTTCATGCAGGTCGCCTTGCTGCCTGCCACAATACAGTGCTACCTTAGAAGTGAAATGTCTCTTTCAGTCCTAGCCACTTGGTGTCCTTTTCGCTCAGGTTCAGCGGTGTGCCGTCTGCCAATGCGTAGCCCTCCGGCGAAGCCGAGCCGGAATAAGCGCCGATCAGCTCCGGCCAAACGATTCCGATCTCCGGATCATTCCATGCCAGACCGCCCTCATCATTCGCATGCCAGAAGTCATCACACTTGTAGCAGAACTCCGCTGCATCCGAGAGCACCAGAAAGCCGTGTGCAAACCCCTTGGGGATCAGAAACTGCTTCTTGTTCTCCTCGGTCAGCTCCACGCCATACCACTTGCCGTAGGTTCTGGAACCCTTTCGCAGGTCAACGGTAACATCAAAAACCCTGCCCTTGATCACTCTAACGAGCTTTGTCTGTGGGTATTGCTTCTGGAAGTGCAGTCCACGCAATACGCCTTTGACGGACATGGACTGATTGTCCTGCACAAAGTTCACGTGGATGCCCGCCTCTTCCATCTCTCTCTGATTGTATGTTTCCATGAAGTAGCCTCTGGCATCTCCATGCACGGCCGGTTCGATAACGCAAAGCCCCTCGATTCCGGCGACATTTTTTGTTACCTTGATCTGTCCCATTAATCTGTAATCTCCTTCAGATATCTTGCCAGTGCGTCTTTCCAATCCGGAAGCGGTGTGAAACCGTTTTCTCTCAGCTTCGTTTTGTCCAGTCTGCTGTTAAAAGGTCTTGCCGCTTTGGAAAGTCCGTACTCCGCTGTAGTTACCGGTATCACCTTTGTGGAATACCCGGCCTGCCGGAAAATCTCACAGGTGAAGTCGTACCAGCTGAGATAGCCGCCCTCATTGGTGGCATGATAATAGCCGTACTTTTCAGTTTCCGCCATATCCACCAGCAGCCGTGCCAGATCGTAGGTATACGTCGGCGTGCCGATCTGGTCATTGACCACCCGCACAGTGTCATACTTTTTGCCCACGTTCAGCATGGTCTTGATAAAATTCTTGCCGTTCTTGCCGAACACCCAGGCAATCCGGACAATGAAATACTTGTCCAGCGTATTGCTTACCGCAAGCTCACCGTCCAGCTTTGTCTGTCCGTAGACATTCTGCGGTGCGTAGTCCTTACAGTCCGGCTGCCACGGCTCTGTGCCCTGCCCATCAAAAACATAGTCGGTGGAAATATAGATCATCTTGCAGTCCAGCTTTTTGCAGACATTTGCAATATTCTGGGTTCCGTCCACATTGATGGCACGCACCTTAGAGAGATTCTCCTTGTCCTCGGCAGCGTCCACTGCGGTCCATGCAGCGCAGTGAACGACAACATCCGGATTCACTTCTGTGATTGCGGTTTCCACAGCATCTGCATCGGTGATGTCCAGCTTGACATAGGCGCAGTCCGCAGAAACTTTGTCCAGAATATCGCTTCCGACTGCCTCATATCCACGCTTTTTCAGTTCGTTGACCACGTCAAACCCAAGCTGTCCGCCGACACCTGTTACAAATACTTTCATCTATCTCCCTCACCGATTGCTGTACATTTTTTCATAGTAGTCCTGATATTCGCCGGAAATGATGTCCTTCCACCACTTCTGGTTGTCCAGATACCACTGAATGGTCTTTTTGATGCCGTCTGCGAATTTTGTCTCCGGCAGCCAGCCCAGATCGTTGTGGATCTTGGTGGGGTCGATGGCATACCGCATATCGTGACCTTTACGGTCAGTGACATAGGTAATCAGGCTCTCCGGCTTACCCAGTTCCTTGCAGATCAGCTTGACAATATCGATGTTCTTCATCTCGTTGTGGCCGCCCACGTTGTAGACTTCGCCGACCTTGCCCTTGTGGATGATGAGGTCGATTGCCTTGCAGTGATCCTCCACATACAGCCAGTCCCGCACGTTCTCGCCCTTGCCGTACACCGGCAGCGGCTTGTCTGCCAGGGCATTGGCGATCATCAGCGGAATCAGCTTTTCCGGAAAATGATACGGGCCGTAGTTGTTGGAGCAGCGGCTGATGGTCACCGGCAGTCCGTAGGTTCTGTGGTACGCCAGCACCAGCAGATCAGCGCCTGCCTTGGAGGAGGAGTACGGGCTGCTGGTGTGGATGGGCGTTTCCTCGGTGAAGAACAGATCCGGTCTGTCCAGCGGCAGGTCGCCGTATACCTCATCGGTGGAAACCTGATGGTAGCGCTGGATGCCGTACTTCCGGCAGGCATCCATCATCACAGCCGTGCCGAGGATATTGGTCTGGAGGAAGATCTCCGGATTCTCAATGGAGCGGTCTACATGGGATTCTGCTGCAAAGTTGACAACAATATCCGGTTTTTCCTCCTCGAAGAGCTTGTACACGCCCTCACGGTCGCAGATGTCCAGCTTGACAAACCGGAAATTCGGATTGTCCATCACCGGTTCCAGTGTGGACAGATTGCCGGCATAGGTCAGCTTGTCCAGACAAACAATGCGATCGTCCGGATGTGCTTTCAGCATATGAAAAACGAAGTTGGAGCCGATGAAACCGGCACCGCCTGTTACGATAATGGTCATAGTCAATTGCCCCTTATTCTTAATATCTGATTTTACCTTCTGCAACCGCCTTCAGGTGTGCGCCGTAGGGAGATTTGCCGTAGCGTTCTGCCGATTCCTGCAATTTCTCCTTGGTGATCCAGTGATTGATGAATGCGATCTCTTCCGGCGCAGAAATGGTAATGCCCTGCCGATCTTCGATCATCTTGACGAAGTTTGCAGCCTCCACCAGGCTGTCCATGGTTCCGGTGTCCAGCCATGCGAAGCCACGCCCCAGCAGCTTCACGTTCAGATCGCCGTCCTGCAAATACATGTCGTTCAGCGTGGTGATCTCCAGTTCTCCACGGGCGGAGGGCTTCACCTGTTTTGCCTTTTCGGAGACACCTGCCGGATAGAAATAGAGTCCGGTCACGGCATAGTTGCTCTTGGGCTGCGCCGGTTTTTCCTCAATGGAAACTGCCTTGCCGTCCTGATCGAATTCCACGATGCCGAAGCGCTCCGGATCGTTGACGTAGTAGCCAAAGACTGTCGCCTTGCCGGAAACCGCATTCTTCGCTGCACTGCGCAGCAGGGTGCCGAAACCATTGCCGTAGAAGATGTTATCTCCCAGCACCATGGCGCAGGCATCCTCCCCGATGAATTCCTCACCCAGCAGGAACGCCTGTGCCAGTCCATCCGGAGAGGGCTGTACCTTATAGGACAGGTGGATGCCGAACTGGCTGCCGTCCCCCAGCAGCGCCTCAAAGCGGGGTGTGTCGGTGGGGGTAGAAATAATCAGAATGTCCTGAATGCCGGCGAGCATCAGGGTGGACAGGGGATAGTAGATCATGGGCTTATCATAGACCGGAAGCAGCTGCTTCGAGGTCACCATGGTCAGGGGATATAATCTCGTGCCGGCACCCCCGGCGAGTATAATACCTTTCATCTATTGTTCCTCAATCTCTCTTGAAAATGTCTCTGGTATAAACCTTTTCCCGCACGTCATCCAGACAGGAGTCATACCGGTTTGCAATGATCGCCTGACACATCTGCTTGAACTCGTCCAGATCGTTGACCACACGGCTGCCAAAGAATGTTGTACCATTCTCCAGCGTCGGCTCGTAGATCACAACCGTAGCGCCCTTTGCCTTGATGCGCTTCATCACGCCCTGAATGCTGGACTGGCGGAAGTTGTCGCTGTTTGCCTTCATGGTCAGGCGGAAAACGCCGATCACAACAGGCTTTTCTCTCGAGGCATCGAACGTGTTGTCCTCGTCGTAGCTATAGCAGCCCGCCATTTGCAGCACACGGTCAGCGATGAAATCCTTACGGGTGGAGTTGGCGGCAACGATTGCCTCAATGAGGTTTTCCGGTACGTCCGCATAGTTTGCCAGCAGCTGCTTGGTGTCCTTGGGCAGGCAGTATCCGCCGTAGCCAAAGGACGGGTTGTTATAGTGGCTGCCGATTCTGGGATCCAGACAAACCCCGTCGATGATCTGCTTGGTATCCAGACCCTTCATCTCTGCATAGGTGTCCAGCTCGTTGAAGTAGCTGACACGCAGCGCCAGATACGTATTGGCGAAGAGCTTGACTGCCTCCGCCTCGGTAAAGCCCATGAGCAGGGTGTCCACATTCTCCTTGATGGCGCCCTCCTGCAGCAGTCCGGCGAATGTCCTGGCGATCTCCACCTGCTCCGGATCTGCCATATCCGTGCCCACAATGATACGGGACGGATAGAGGTTGTCATACAGCGCATGACCCTCCCGCAGAAATTCCGGACTGAACAGAATGCGGTTGGTGCGATACTTTTCCCGAATGGAGGTGGTATAGCCCACCGGAATGGTGGACTTAATAATCATCACCGCATTGGGATTACACTCCAGTACCAGCTCGATCACTGCCTCTACCGCAGAGGTGTCAAAGAAGTTCTTCTGGCTGTCGTAATTGGTGGGGGCAGCGATCACGACAAAATCCGCCTCGCTGTACGCTTTCCTGCCGTCCAGCGTTGCCGTCAGATCCAAGTTTTTCTCCGCCAGATACTCCTCGATTTCCTTGTCAACAATGGGGGATTTTCTCTGATTGATGAGATCGACCTTCTCCGGCACGATATCCACGGCGTACACCTTGTGATGCTGTGCCATAAGAATGGCATTGGACAGTCCGACGTAACCGGTTCCGGCGATTGCAATTGTCATATTTTGATTCATTTTTTTCATAGTTCCTACGCTTTCTAAGCGCCCATTCGGCAGCGCTTCTCTTTTCAAAAATGCCGGCTGCAAAAACAGACGCTAAAACTCCCTGCGCAAACTGCACAGACTCTTTTTATCGTACCATACTCCTCGAAAAATAGCAACCCTATTTTTGAAAACACCGGCGCATTTTTCCCTTTTTCGTGAAATTCCACAAGAAAAAAGCAGTGCGCCGTCTGCTTCCGTCAGATTTTCCCCGGATTTTTGCACAGGGAATCGCATGTCCTTAATCCCGATGGGGCGTAAAGCTTGCCGAACAGCCTACCAGATCGGCGTTATCCTGCGTAAATTCCATTGCCAGATAGTAGCACGCCTGATCGTCCTCCGGATCGGCAATCAGCCACACCACCAGATACTGCGCCGTATCCGAATAGTAGGCGTAGATCTGATTGGCATCGTATCCGCCGACCTGCACCTTTGCTACTTCCAGTTTGTCGCAGTTGTCCTCCGCCTCCATGGAAGCGTAGAAGTTCTGGGTGGCCTCTTCCACCGGCGCACCTGTGAACCGGTGAAGCGTCACAATATTATACGGGCCTTTGCAATACTGCACCAATCCGATCTGGTCATCCGCATCGTGAAAGATTGTATAGTCTGCCGGCACTTGCAAATAGCCGTGATCCTCGTCGCCCACCCATTTCAGTTCTCCGGTATAGGTGAAGTCGCCGGATGCGTCGGTCAGTGTTCCGCTGGTGATTTCCGGCTCGGTTTCCTCCGCTGTCGTTTCCGGTTCGGTTTCCGCTGCCTGTGTGGTGATTTTCTCCGTTGTCTCCGGCTCGGTTTCCAGCACCTCCGTCACTTCCGCCGTCGTCGTCTGGTCTTCCTTGCCCATCTTCTTTTCCGGTGCGGACGCTTTCCGGTTTCCGCATCCTGCCAACCCCAACAAAATTCCAGCCGCCAGGAGAACGGCAAAAACTCGCTTTTTCTGCATGGTCAATTCCTTTCTTTTTTTGAAAAAGTGTTACCTTCCTTTCCGATAAGTATAACAGAATCAACTTGTTTTGTCAATCTTTTTTACAAAAGCGCCAAAAAAGAAAACGGATGGCAGCACCGTTTTTCGGGCTGTCATCCGTGGTTGTTATTCTGTTGCGGTATGGCAGCAGACGGCAAACGGCACGACATTTCGCAGGGCAGTGCAGGCAGCCTCCGCCTGTTCCTGTCCGTCAAAAATCCCGAACACCGCTGCACCGCTTCCGGTCATCACGCTGCACAGCGCACCGCTCGCCAGCATCTGCTGACGAATGGCTGTCACCTCCGGCAGCGCAACCGCCGATTCGAACAGATTTCCGCAAAGGGGTGCGATTTCCTGCATGTCTGCGCCGGCAATCAGCGCCTCACGAAGCTTCTGCACCGGCGGATGCTTGGGACAGACCAGCGCATCTACAGCACGATATGCCGCCGGCGTGGAAACGCCTTCGTTTCCCTTGGCAATCACCAGATAAGGCAGCGCACACGCCGGAAGCCGCTCCAGTTCTTCGCCAATTCCAGCGGCATACGCCGTTCCGCCGTACAGGAAAAACGGCACATCTGCCCCAAGCTTTACGGCGATTTGCAGCAGCTGCTCCTGCGGCAGTGTCACGCCAGTCAGTTCCTCCAGCGCCAGCAGCACTGCTGCTGCATCGGTACTGCCGCCGCCCATACCAGCCTGTGAGGGAATGTGCTTTTCCAGATCGATGTGAAACTGCGGTGTGATTTCCGCTGCACGGCAGAACGCCTCCGCCGCTTTCCACACCAGATTGGTGGCATCGCACGGCACGTTTTTCGCCGAACACGTCAGAGAGATTCCCGCCTGCGTCCGGTGCGAAACCGTCAAGCAGTCGTAAACGGAAACCGTCTGAAACACCGTTTCCAGCAGGTGATACCCATCGGCACGCCGTCCCACGATATCCAAGCCCAGATTGATCTTTGCCGGCGCTTTTCTCGTCACCGCATTCATTTGGATTCTCCCTGATGCCGGTTCACAAAGTTCTCCATCCGGCGCAGTGCCTCCTGCAAGTGCTTGAGGGAATAGGCGTAGGAAACACGGACAAAACCCTCTCCGCTGTCGCCAAAGGCATTTCCCGGCACCACTGCTACTTTTTCCTCCTGTAACAGCTTTTCGCAGAATTCCTCGCTGCTCATGCCGGTGCTGCGGATGCAGGGGAACATGTAGAATGCGCCCTCCGGATTGAAGCAGGTCAGACCAATGCGGTTGAAGCCGTCCACCAGCATCCGCCGGCGGACGTTGTACTCCTCCACCATCTTCTGCACGTCTTTATCGCATTCCCGCAGGGCAACAATGGCTGCATACTGGCTCAGCGTCGGTGCGCTCATAATGGCGTACTGATGGATTTTCAGCATCTGCTTTGCAATAGGCTCCGGCGCACAGACATAGCCCAAGCGCCAGCCCGTCATGGCAAATGCCTTGGAGAAACCGCTGACATAGATGGTGCGCTCCCACATGCCGTCAATGGAGGCAATGGAAACGTGTTTTCTGCCGTAGGTCAGCTCCGAATAGATCTCGTCCGTCAGCACCAGAATGTTGGTATCCCGCAGAACCTCAGCGATTGCCTCCAGATCCTTCCGTGTCATGATACCGCCGGTGGGATTGTTGGGGTACGGCAGGATCAGCAGCTTGGTGCGCTCGGTGATGTGCGAACGCAGCTCTTCTGCGGTCAGTTTAAACTTGTTTTCCAGCTTGGTGGAGATGGGCACAGCGACACCGTGCATCAGCTCCACAATGGGCTTATAGCAGACGAACGACGGCTCGACAACCAGCACCTCATCCCCCGGATTGACAACGGCACGAATGGCAAGGTCAATTGCCTCAGAACCGCCCACGGTCACCAGCGTCTCATGCTCCGAATGATAGGTGATCTGATACTTGCGCTGGATGTAGTTGCAGATCTCTTTCCGCAAATCCATCATACCGGAATTGGCGGTGTATACCATGCGCTTCCGTTCCAGACTGTCTACCGCAGCTTTCCGCACCATCCACGGTGTCTGGAAGTCCGGCTCGCCGACACCCAGACTGATCACACCCTCCATCATTGCAGCAAGATCGAAAAATTTCCGAATGCCGGAGGGCTTCATTTTCTTTACCTGATCTGAAAGAAGCGTGTCATAATTCAACACGTCTGTTCTCCCCTTTCTTCCTGTCAACTCACGGGAAATAGTAGCCCCGCTCGTCCTTTTCTTCGCCTTCGATAATAATGCCCTTTTCCTTGTACTTCTTCAAAATGAAGTAGGTCGCCGTGGACAGCACGCCCTCCAGCGGTGCCAGACACTGGGAAACGAACATGGAAACGTCCTTGACATTGGTGCCCTTGACCGTGACCGCCAGATCATAAGCGCCGGCCATCAGGGAAATGCTCTCCACCTCGTCATACTGCATAATGGTGTGGGCAATTTCCTCGTAACCGCAGTCCCGCTTGGGGGTAACACGCAGTTCAATAATGGCAGTGACCTGATCCTTGTTCGCCAGCTCGTCATTGACAATGGCACTGTAGCCCTTGATCACACCGTCGTTTTCCAGTTCCCGAATCGCCGCTGCGACCTCCGCTTCGCTGCTTCCCAGCATCACCGCCAGCTCCGCATTGGTGAGCCGTGCGTTCTGCTGCAATAATTCTACCAGTTGTTCTTTCATGAGAAAACCCATCCTTTCTGAAATTTTTTGGAAGCACCGTCTTTTTGCGGTGCTGTCCGATCTTCTGGAACCTGTGAAATCATGTTCACAGGGACAGATGCCTAGGGCTTGTTTGAAATTTGTCAAAACGCCCATAAATCACCGTCTGTGTCGTCGAAAATCCTTGTCAGGCGACAGCCTGCCTGCGGATTCTCTCCTAACATACAGTAATTTCTGTGCATTTTTCCAAACATCGCTATTTTTCAAACAACCCCTACGAAAGCTTCAGGAATACCGGCTTCCGCTTCACAAAGTAGCAGGCATGGGAGAAGCCCGCCGCCTTTGCTAGCGCCACGCCATCCGCAATTCCTTTTCCCAAATCTTCAGCGCAGTGGGCATCGGAGCCAAACGTCAGGACTTCTCCGCCCATCTCCCGATAGAGCTTCAGGTATTCCAGTGTGGGGAACGGCTTGCCGTACTTCTGCCGATAGCCGGAGGTGTTCAGCTCGATTCCCCTGCCGTTTTCCGCCAGTGCCCTGAAGCAGCAGCGAATCTGTTCCGCATAGGGTTCCAGCGGTACCGGAATCCCTGCCTCCCCCTCAATATAGCGGAGCGGGTAGGTCAGATGTCCCAGCACGTCAAAGTGTCCCCAACGGCAGATGTCGTACAGCTGGCTGAAATACGCCTCCATCAGTGCCGGAATGTTTTCCGTCTGATAGTCCAGACAAAAGAAGTCCGGCTTTTCCAGCAGCTCGTGCAGCGATGCAATGATGAAATCCAGCCGCACATCCGCCGCCACGGACTCGGACAGTCCAAAGTCCGCATTGGGCTGCCCCATCTCCATCCCGCACAGCAGCGTCAGACCATCGGCAGCAGCCTGTTCCTTCTCCGCTGCCACCGCCTGCAAAGAGTGTTCCAGCACGGCGGCGTGGTCGAAGATCTCCCACTCGTTCCGTGGCAAAACGCCATAGTGCGCCTGCGGAAAATAGCGGTTCATCTCCACGTGTTCCGTCAGGGCAAGCACCGGCAGCCCCAGCCTTTTCGCCTGTTCCGCATGACCGGCGACTGTTCCCGTTCCATCGGGAGAAATGCCGGTGTGCGTGTGACAATCCATTGGCAGCATATGCGTTCCCTCCTGTTGCTCCGGCAAACCGGAAAAAGATACAAAAAAGGCTTTCGCCGCCAAATGGGACGAAAGCCTTCGTGTTACCACCCAAGTTCAGAGAAGTTCGCCGGGAACTTCTCCCTCGTGATCCTTTAACGCAGGACATACGTTTCGGTTTCCCGAAACAGCTCCCGGGAAGCACCTGCGTTCCGGCTGAGACACTTTCACCAAGCGTGCCCTCTCTGTACAGCCATTGCGCAGTCAATCCGTTCTTCGCTGATCTTCATACTATTTGATTACTCATTAGTATAGCAGATTTTCAGCCCATTGTCAATATTTTTTCAAAAGATTTTCCGGATGTATCCCGGCATGCGCCAGATGTTTATGCGTCAAGCGCATCCCGCAGGCTCTTGACGAATGCCCCGATCTTTTCCGGTGCTTCTGCGCCGTACTGCTCTACCAGACGGACAACGGCGCTGCCGACAATGACGCCGTCACAGTACTGGCTCATCTCCCTGGCTGCTTCCGGTCCGGAAATTCCGAAGCCCACAGCGCAGGGAACCTTTGCGTACTTGTGAATCTTTTCAAAGAACGGCGCAAAATTGGTGCGGAATTCGCTGCGCACACCGGTGACGCCGTTGGAGGAAACGCAGTACAGGAACCCAGTTGCTTCCGAAGCGATCATCTGAATCCGATCCTCGCTGGCAGGAGTCACCAGACTGATGTTGTGGACATTGTGCGCATCTGCGCTGCCCTGAATCTCGTCCTTTTCCTCAAAGGGGATGTCCGGCACAATGACACCGTCGATTCCGCACTCCTCGCAGAGCGAGAAAAAGCGGTCGGTTCCGAACCGGAAAATGGTGTTCAGGTACATCATCAGCAGCAGCGGAACATTGGTCTTTTTCCGCAGCCGGCGCACCATCTCGAAAATGCCTGCCAGTGTGGTGCCATTTTTCAGGGAGCGCTCGCTGGCGCACTGGATCACCGGACCCTCGGCAATGGGATCGGAAAACGGCACGCCCAGTTCGATCAGGTCTGCACCATTCTTTTCCATTTCCAGAACTGCCTGCTCTGTCACATCGTATCCGCCGTCACCGGAGGTAATAAAGGTGATCAGTGCCTTCCTGCCCTCAGCCCTGCACTGTTCCAGTCTTGCATCAATTTTATTCTTAGTCATCGATCTTCACTCCTCTGTATTCTGCAATCTGCTGCATATCCTTGTCGCCTCTGCCGGAAATGTTGATGATCATGATCTCATCCGGCTTCATCTCCGGTGCAATCTTCATGGCTGCTGCCACTGCGTGTGCAGACTCGATTGCTGGAATGATGCCCTCGGTTCTGGAGAGGTACTCCAGTGCCTGTACTGCCTCTTCATCGGTGATGGGCAGGTATTCTGCACGGCCGGTCTTATAGAGGTTGGCGTGCTCCGGACCAACGCCGGGGTAGTCCAGACCAGCGGAGATGGAGTAAACGGGAGCGATCTGTCCCTCTTCGTTCTGGAGGAAATAGGACTTCATGCCGTGGAAAATACCCAGGCTGCCCTTGGCAACGGTGGCAGCGTGCAGCTTGGTTTCGATGCCCTTTCCGGCAGCTTCTGCGCCTACCAGACGCACGCTCTTGTCCGGAATGAAATCGTAGAACATGCCCATGGCATTGGAACCGCCGCCGACGCAGGCAACGACACAATCCGGCAGTCTGCCTTCTTTTTCCAGAATCTGCTGCTTTGCCTCTTCGCTGATGACCTTCTGGAAGTCACGCACCATGGTCGGATACGGGTGCGGGCCCATAACAGAACCGATGAGGTAGAAGGTGGTGTCGATGTTGGTCGCCCAGTCACGCATTGCCTCGTTGATGGCATCCTTCAGGGTTGCAGTGCCGTTGTCCACGCTGTTGACCTTTGCCCCCAGCAGTTCCATCCGGTACACGTTCAGCCGCTGACGGCGAACGTCTTCCTTGCCCATATAGATCTCGCACTCCATGTCAAACAGAGCGCAGGCGGTTGCAGTTGCCACGCCGTGCTGTCCGGCACCGGTTTCAGCAATGATCCGCTTCTTGCCCATTTTCTTTGCCAGCAGGATCTGTCCCAGCACGTTGTTGATCTTGTGCGCACCGGTGTGGTTCAGATCCTCCCGCTTCAGGTAAATCTTGCAGCCGCCCAGATCTCTGGTCATCCGGTCTGCATAATAGAGCATGGACGGTCTGCCGGCGTAATCCCGCAGCAGTGTCCGGTACTCCTCCAGGAACTCCGGATCGTTTCCGTATTTGTCATAAGCTTCTTCCAGCTCATGCACTGCATTCATGACGGTTTCCGGCACATACTGTCCGCCGAACTCTCCAAATCTTCCTACCTTACCCATGATTTCCACCTCGTATAATTTTCACAATTGTTTTCATTTTCTCTATGTCTTTCACGCCGTTCGTTTCAATGCCGCTGGAAAAATCCACGCCGTCCGGCTGCACCAGCGCAATTGCATCTGCCACGTTTTCCGGTGTCAGCCCGCCAGCCAGAAAGAACGGCTGCGCAGGTCTTGCATCGGCGATCAGATGCCAGTCCGCAGTGACACCGGTTCCGCCAGCCTGTCCGGGAACATGTCCCTCCAAAATCAGCCGGTCGGCGCCCAGCTGCTGTGCAGCGGCGATCTCTGCCGCACGCTGCACACGAACCGCTTTCCAAATCGGGAGTCCGGTACGCCATCGCACGCCCGAAACGATCTCTGCCGTTTCACTGCCGTGGAGCTGGATGACATCCAGCGGCACGTGCTTCAGCACTTCGGTAATCTGCTCCGGCGTTTCGTTGACGAACACGCCCACAGCGGCGATGCTGCTGCGCTTGGCGCTTACCAGCTGTTTCGCTGTTTCCGGGGAAACCGTCCGGCGAAATCCGGCGGATAAGATCATGCCAAGATAGTCGGGCTGCAATACGTTGCAGAACTGCACGTCCTCCAGCCGCCGGATGCCGCAAAACTTGATTTTCATACGCCCTCCCGCAGCTGGTGCAAAGTCTGTGCCACATCGCCGCTGCGCATGAGCGTTTCACCCACCAGCACGGCATCGGCACCCAGTGCACGAACCTGTTTCATATCCGCATTGTTTCGGATACCGCTCTCCGAAACGAACACGGCATCCTGCGGTGCGTAGGGCTTCAGCTTTGCCACGGTGTCCAGACTGACCTCAAAGGTCTTGAGATTCCGGTTATTGACGCCCAGAATCCGGGGCTGAATCTCCCGAATGCTCTCCAGCTCCTCACGGCTGTGCACCTCCACCAGAACTTCCAGTCCCAGGGAATACGCCAGCTGATACAGCGCTGCCAGCTTTTCCGGTTCCAGCACTGCTGCGATCAGGAGCAGGGCATCTGCACCGATTGCCGCTGCCTCATAAATCTGATAGGGGTCGAAGATGAAATCCTTTCGCAGAATCGGAATCTGCACTTCCTGCCGGATCGCTGCCAGATATTCTGACGACCCCTGAAAATAATGTTCTTCTGTCAGGCAGGAGATAGCGTTGGCACCTGCTGCCTCGTATGCCTTTGCGATTTCCACCGGATGAAAGTCCGGACAGATCAGCCCTTTGGAGGGGGATGCTTTTTTCACTTCGCAGATGCAGGAGAGGGTGCTCTTCCGCAGTGCCTTTGCCAGAGAGACCGGCGTTCTGCGGGCGAGTGCCTGTGCTGCACGCTGCTGCATCTCTGCGAAAGAAACCCGTTTCTGTTCCCGTGCCAGCTGTTCTTTTCTGGCAGCCATAATTTCATCCAGAATCATATGCGCCTCTCCTTATCCTTAATCCTGTCGATTGGTAAATGCCACAAACTCGTTCAGCTTTTCCAGTGCCTTTCCGCTGTCGATCTGCTCGGCTGCCAGTGCCACGCCGTCTGCAATGCTCTCTGCCTTTCCGGTGATATACAGGGCACAGCCGGCGTTGAGCAGAACGATATTCCGCTTGGCATCCTGAATGGAGCCGTCCAGAATTCCACGGGTGATGAAGGCATTCTCATCGGCAGTACCGCCCACGATGTCCTCCTTGCTGCCCCGTGGCAGACCGAAGTCCTCCGGTGCGATCTCATATTCCTTGACCTTGCCGTCCCGCACCTCTGCCACAGAGGTGCTGTCGGAAATGGAGATCTCGTCCAGCCGGTCGTTGCCGTAGACGATCATGGCACGCTTGATGCCCAGTCCGATGAGCACCTGCGCCATTACCGGCAGGAGTGCCTTTTCATACACGCCCAGTACAATATAATTGGTGGATGCCGGATTGGTCAGCGGGCCGAGGATATTGAACACGGTGCGCAGTCCCATTTCCTTTCGTGCCGGCCCAACGTATTTCATAGAGCCGTGATAGCTCTGCGCAAACAGGAACGAGAGCCCCACCGTTTCGATGGACGCCTTTGCCTCCTCCGGTGTGGTCTGGATCTTCACGCCCAGACTCTCTAGCACATCCGCTGCGCCGCTCTTGCTGGAAACACTGCGGTTGCCGTGCTTTGCCACCGGCATGCCTGCTGCCGCAATAACAAACGATGAGGTGGTAGAGATATTAAAGGAATTCGCCAGATCGCCGCCGGTTCCCACGATGTCCACGCTCTCCTCGCAGCCAGCCACGTGCTTTGCCTTGGCACGCATGCCCTTGGCAAAACCGGTGATCTCGGCGATGGTCTCGCCTTTCATGCGCAGCGCCGTCAGCAGCGAGCCGATCTGCGCATTGGTTGCACCGCCGCTCATGATGATATCCATGGCCTCCATGGCCTCCTGTTCTGTCAGGTCGTTTCCGTCTACCACCTTTGCCGCATACTTGCAGAGTGCCTTCTTCGGCGGCTCCACCTTGGAAGCCGGAACCGAAACGGAAACGCCGGGAATCAGATTGAGGAAGTTGGCGAGCATCCGTTTGCCCTCATCGGTGAGGATGGATTCCGGATGGAACTGCACGCCGTAGGTGGGATGTTCCCGATGTGCCAGCGCCATGATCTGGCTGTTCTCGTCACGTGCTGTCACTTTCAGGCAGGACGGAAAGTCGCTCTCCTGTGCGATCAGGGAGTGATATCTGCCGCAGGATACCACAGAGGGCAGATTGGAAAAGAGCGGACAGTCGCTGTCCAGTGTGATCTTGCTTGCCTTGCCGTGCATCAGGTGTGCTGCACGGACGATCGTCCCGCCGAACGCCTCACAGATGGACTGGTGTCCCAGACACACGCCCAGCATGGGGAGCTTTCCGCTGAAGCGGCGAATCGCCTCTACGGTGATGCCGGCATCCTTGGGATATCCCGGTCCCGGCGAGAAGATCAGCGCCTGCGGTGCCAGTGCTTCGATCTCCGGAATGGTGATCTCATCGTTCCGGACGACTTTGACATCTGCGTACAGTTCGCCGATGTACTGATACAGGTTATACGTGAACGAATCGTAGTTATCAATGAGCAAGATCATTGTTCTGCCTCCTTAATGGCGTTGATCACTGCCAGCGCCTTGTTGACGGTTTCGTAATACTCATTTTCCGGCACAGAATCTGCTACGATGCCGGCTCCTGCCTGTACATATGCTTTGTCATTTGCGAAGAGGACGGTGCGGATGGCGATGCAGGTATTGATGTTTCCGTCAAATCCCAGATAGCCGACGGTTCCGCCGTACAGTCCACGCTTCTTGTTCTCGAACTGGTCGATCAGCTCCATTGCCCGTACCTTGGGCGCACCGGAGAGGGTGCCCGCCGGAAGGATTGCCATGAGGGCATCCAGTGCGGTCTGGTCGCTGCGAAGTCTGCCCTCCACATCGGAGACCAGATGCATGACCTTGGAGGCACGCTCCGTCACCATATAACGGGTGACCTCTACTGAGCCGAACTCACAGACCTTTCCCACGTCATTTCTGCCCAGATCCACCAGCATAGTGTGCTCCGCACGTTCCTTGGGATCGGCGAGCAGCGCCTTTTCATTGGCTGCGTCCTCCTGTGCGGTCTTTCCACGGGGCTTGGTGCCGGCAATGGGGCGGTTGTGCACGATTCCGTTGGTCACCTTTGCCAGCATCTCCGGCGAAGCGCCTGCCACATCGTACTCCGGTGTGTGGAAATAATAGAGGTACGGCGACGGATTGGTGGCACGCAGCCGGCGGTATACGGAGAAGCTGTCCGGCGGATTGCTGATCTCGAACCGCTGGGAGAGAACGATCTGGAAGATATCGCCGTTTCGGATGTACTCCTTTGCGTCCTGCACCATCTTGCTGTACTGCTCCTTGGTCAGGTTGGAGTGCACCATTGCCTCGCCCTTATGATGGGTTTCCTGGGGCTGGCAGTGGTAGTTCCGCACGATGTGCGCCAGCTCCTCTGCACGCCACTGTGCAGCAGCGTACTGTGCGCCAAGGTCGCCGTCGGTGTGCAGGTTCAGGATAACGATGCCGTTACTGGTCAGATGGTCGTAGGCGATCAGCTCCTCATACAGGAACAAGTGGCAGTCCGGCATGTGAATATCATCCTCCGGCACATTGGTCAGACGCTTTTCCACATAGCGAACGGTGTCATAGCCAAAGTAGCCGATCAGTCCGCCGGTAAAGTGGGGTGCGTCCGGATATGACGGCGCACGGTATTCCGCCAGCATCTTTTTCAGGAATGCGATGGGCTCTTCCACCTGTTCGGTCTGCACCGCATCGCCGGAGCGAATCTCCGCCGTGTTTCCCATCATGCGGATTTCCTTTTCCGGCGAAAATCCGATGAATGAATACCGATCCCACTGTACGCCGTTGCTCACGCTCTCCAAAATAAAGGAATTTTTACTGTTCTTTGCAAATGCAGTGTAAATATTCAGCGGTGTCTGGTTATCTGCCGAAAACTCGTAGAACACCGGAATGGTATTATACTGTTTTGCAAGTTGTTTTACTTCTTCCAAGGAAGGTTTCAGCATATGACTCGCTCCTTTTGCATAAAATAAAAAAAGCCTGACATCCCCATACTATGGGACGTCAGACTGATACATCTACGTGTTGCCACCCAACTTCAGAGATAACTATTCTATCTCCCTCTCACAGATACGCCGATCATGCCGGATATATCCTCTCCCGATAACGCAGGAGCTGCGGCAATGACTACTGGGATGCTGCCATCCGTTTGCCACGCTTCTCACAAACCCATTCACCACACCTCGTACACATCGGGATCACACCATCCCCGACTCTCTGTGCTGCCGTCTTGCAGGTTACTTACTTTTGCTCATGGAATTTCACTAAGTTTAGTATACGCAAAACTTCCGGCACTGTCAAGCGCTTTCGAGGATTTCCTCAGAATTTCGGCGATTTGCACATGGAATGGCATCACGTTTTTGTCAATTCGTACAAATTTCATCGTTTTTTCAAGGAACAGGAGGTACATATGCTGCATTTTCACCAGTTCACCTGTCTGCTGTTTGCCGGCGTTTTTGGCACTGCTCTCTGCTGCCAGATTCCTCAGTGGGAGCGAATCTCCCAGCACGCTGTCCCGCCGCAGCCCGCATTATCCGCCGCAGCCATCGCCGGACAGACCGCCACGGCGGCTGTTACGGCACAGTCTCAGTCCGTGACAAGCACCGTTTCCGCAGCTGCTGCACCGGCCGTGGAAACGACCGCTCCGGCGCAGACAACGGCGCTCACCACTACTGCCCCCATTCCGCACACAGAGCTCGTCTGCACCACAGAAATGGTACAAGCCGCAGCGTGCGAAAGTTCCGCCGGGATTCCGTCAGAACCGACAGTCACAGAAACCGTTCCGGTAGAAACAGAGCCTGCCGCCGCAGCGCTGGAGTTGCAGCCCATCGAGGCGCAGACACTGCTGGGAGCACAGGAAACGTGGTTTAAGGCGTACATGGACTATCGCACCATCACCGACACCGCCTCTCAGCAGTACCAGCTCCAGCAGTCCGCATGGACGGATGACCAGGGGCTGCGCCGTCTGGGCGAGGACTATCTGGTCGCTATGGGGACAGGCTGGCTGAATGAGGGCTGCGGGGAACGGTTTCAGGTGACGCTGGACAGCGGTGCGCAGTTTACCGTCACCGTTGGCGATGTCAAGGCGGACTGCCACACTGACAGCACACGCCGGTACCGTGCCTGCGGAAGCGGTGCTAACGTGCTGGAATTTATTGTGGACACGCCCATGCTGTCTGCGGAGGCACAGCAGGCTGGAACGGTTTCCGTCTACGCCGAGCTGGCGGGAAACATCGCCGAAATTGCCCGCATTCCGGAAAGCGACTGATCGCATCTTGTCAGGCAGTGCCGGCCGTGCTATAATAGGAGCAGAAAGGATGTGTGAAAGCCATGAAAAAGCGCCGGAAAATCCAGCTGTTTCTGCTGGATCTGCTCTACCCCAACCAGTGTCCCTGCTGCCATCGGAAAATTCCCTGGAACCGCTATCTGTGTGACATGTGCCAAACGCTGTTCCAGCTTCCGCCGGACATGTTTTGTCCCGGCTGCGGAAAGCCGGTGGAGAGCTGTTTCTGCGAGAGAGGGCTTGCCTACGACCATGCCATTGCTGCTGCACTCTATCAGGAGCCGGCACGCAGCGGAATTCTCTCCCTCAAGCGTGCCGAGAGCAAAAACTTTGCCTACGCCTGCGGGGAGGTGCTGGGCAGAATGGTCATTGCCGATCCGGAGCTGCTCGCCTATGATCTGATCGTTCCGGTTCCCATGGCAAAGCGCAAAAAGAAAAAGCGCTTCTTCAATCCGGCGGAGGAGATCGCACGGGAGATGTCCTCCGCCACCGGCATTCCCCTGCGTGCCGATCTGCTGGAGGACACGGGAACCGGCGAAGCACAGCACACCCTCTCCGCCAAAGAACGTGCTGCCAACACCGGACACTTCCAGATCCCGCAGACCGCTGACCTGACCGGATACCGCATCCTGCTGTGCGACGATGTCCTCACCACAGGGAGCACCATGAACCGCTGCGCAGAACTGCTGAAAAGCCGTGGTGCTGCGGTCGTCACGGCAGCAGCTGCCACCACAACACCGGCGCAGGAGGACGGCTGATGCCGGGTGCATTTCAAATGCACTCGGCATTTTTGACACTTCATGCAAAAAGAAAAAAAGTTCTGATTTTCCTCTTGTTTGATTTTCACATTTTTTCGCTGGATGATACCACAAACATTGACAAGGTAAAAAAATTCCGGTATAATGATAATATTATGGAATAAAAAGCAGCATACTTCTATACACACCACCACGCTCCAGATGTGCGCTATGTTTGGAGCGCAGCGGTGCGTGAACCTATGTGCAGCATTCCAAGCCATCCCGTACACAAACATCAGGATATTCCGAGCGTATGCATGCCCTCGGAACATCCTGTGAGAGCCGCTTGTGTACCCAACAAAAAAAGAGGAGAGAGTCTGTTTCATGCATCTAAAACTATTTGAAGTGGCAGGGACGCATCTGTTTAGCATGTCGTCCATTGTCATTGTCCTGTTCTTTGTCTTCGCCATTATCGTGGTGGGATACCTGCTGGGCAAAATTACCATCAAGGGCGTTTCTCTGGGAACCGCCGCAATTTTCCTGGTTGCTCTGTTTGTCGGCCATTTCAAGGGCGTGGCATTCGGCGACAACGGCATTGCCGCATGGGTGGCAGACACCGAGGCAGTGGATGCCGTCAACTTCTACTTTAAGTTAATCCAGAGCTTTGGTCTGATCCTGTTTGTCACATCCGTCGGACTGATCGCCGGCCCCACGTTCTTCAAGAACCTGAAGAAGAATGCAAAGTCCTATGTGCTTCTGGGCGCTGTCATCATCCTCTCCGGCGCAGCTGTCTGCGCAGCTGTGACGCTGCTGGTTCCGGGAATGAACTCGGCAATGAGCGTTGGCCTGCTGTCCGGTGCGCTGACCAGTACGCCGGCATTTGCCGCTGCACAGGAGGCCATCGGCGAGAGCAGTCCGGTCTTTAAGGAGATCGCAGTCGGCCACGCTGTTGCCTACCCGTTCGGCGTTATCGGCGTAGTTCTGTTTGTTCAGATCGTGCCGAAGGTTCTGAAGGCAAACATGGCAGAAGAGCGTGCAAAGCTCTCCTCGGTAGACACCGGTGAAGAAAGCCCCCTGAAGCAGCAGAAGCTGTTTGAAATGGACAAGTTCGGTCTGGGCGCATTTGCGCTGACAGTCATCACCGGCGCCATCCTCGGCTGCATCAACATCCCGCTGGGCGCAGGCTCCTTCAATCTGGGCACTACCGGCGGTCCGCTGATCATGGGTCTGATTTTCGGTCACTTTGGCAGAATCGGCAAGCTGAGCCTGAAGGTCAACAAGCACCTGCTGGAAGTCTTTCAGGAGTGGGGACTGGTTCTGTTCCTCATCGGTGCCGGCGTTGACGGCGGTGCCGGTTTCGTCGAAACGCTGCAAAAGTACGGCCCGCTGCTGTTCCTGTGGGGCGCACTGATGACCACCATTCCGCTGTTCATCGGCTTCTTCCTGGCAAAGAAGGCACTGAAGCTGAGCCTGTTCAACAACCTCGGTTCCATCACCGGCGGTATGACCAGCACACCGGCGCTGGGTGCGCTGATCAATTCCAGCGGTACCCCGAACGTTGCAAGCGCTTACGCTGCAACTTATCCGATTGCACTGGTTCTGGTAGTTCTGGCATCCCAGTTCCTGACGTATCTCTAAGAAATCGTTAGACCGCATTATGAGAAAAAAGCCCCGTCTGCACCAAGGCTCCAGTGCAGACGGGGCTTTATTTTTCAGCAGATACCGCAGACGCTCAAAGTCCTGCTTCCCACTCCCAATTGTACAGTTCCAGCGCCGTCAGATCATACGGCGTCAGCTGGTATACACAGTGGTTGATCCAGTTGGAAAACAGCAGATTTGCGCTGCATCCCCAGCTGAAATGCGGTTCCTTTGCGGGGTCGTCATCGGGGAAATAACCGTAGGGCACGGCGATCTCTGCGCCCTTTTCCAAATCCCGGAAATACTCCTCTTTCAGGGTATCCCGATCATACTCCGAGTGTCCCGTGATAAAATACTGTCTGCCGTTTTTGTTGGCAACAATGTGCACACCGGACAGCTCCGATTCCGTTAGGATCCGCAGCTGCGGGACTTTCTCAATGTCCTCCCGATGCACTTCGGCATGGCGGGAATGAGGGGCATGGAACACATCGTTGAAGCCACGGAGCAGCTGGCAGTGCGGTGCCAGCACTTTCTGCGGAAAGACACCGAACATCTTCTGCGGCAGGTCGTATTTCGGCACATCGAAATGGTAGTACAGCCCCGCCAGCGCAGCCCAGCAGATGTGCATGGTGGAAAAGACATGGTGCTTCGTCCACTCCATGATCTCGCAGATCTCGTTCCAGTAGTCCACATCCTCAAATTTCAGATGTTCTACCGGCGCACCGGTGATGATGCAGCCATCATAATACTGATCCTGAATCTCCGAAAACGTGCGGTAAAATGTGGACAGATGATTTTGCGAGGTATTCTTGCTGATGTGACTGGACACGTGCAGAAATTCCACGTTCACCTGAAGCGGTGTATTGCTGAGCAGCCGCAGGAACTGACATTCCGTCACGATTTTTTTCGGCATGAGATTGAGCACAAGAACGCGCAGAGGACGGATATCCTGATGTACTGCACGATCTGCGTCCATCACAAAAATATTTTCCTCCGCCAGCGTCTGAAACGCCGGCAGCTGGGGAGAAATACAAATTGGCATCGCTTGTCCTCCTTTCTAAAAAAACAGCGGTTACCGCCGATTTCTGGGTTTGTTGGGTTTGCCCGATTTGGGTCTTGCGCCGGCAGTTCCGGGTCTGGACTTCGCCGGCCTGGGCTTTGCACCGTCTGCCTCACCCTTTCCGATGGCGTTGCGCAGAGCACGCAGCTCGTCCGGTGTCAAGTCACGGTATGTACCCGGCTTCAGCATACCGAGCTTCACCGGCCCGATGCTGATACGGCGCAGACGTGCCACTTCCAGCCCGACTGCCTCGCACATCCGGCGAATCTGACGGTTTCTACCCTCCTGAATGGTCATGAGCAGTACCACACGCCCCGGCTCCTTGGTCTTTACCACCACCGTTGCCGGCATGGTCATCTTTCCGTCCAGCTCCATGCCCTGAGAGAGGGTGACCAGCTGTTCTTCGGTGACATCCGGCCGTACTGTCACACGGTAGGTCTTACTAATATGCCGGCTGGGGTGCATGATGCCGTTGGCGAATGTGCCGTCATTGGTGAGCAGCAGCAGACCCTCGGAATCCTTGTCCAGACGGCCAATGGGGTAGACACGCTCCTCCACATCCTCCAGCAAGTCCATGACACAGCGGCGATCCAGTTCGTCCGAGGTCGTCGTCACATAACCTCTGGGCTTGTGCAGCATGAGATAGCGGTAGGTTTTCTTTCGTGGCAGGTAGACACGCTCGCCGTTGACCGTGATTAGATCGGCAGCTGTCGCCTTGTCCCCCAGCTTGACCGGATGGCCGTTTACTTTGATTTTTCCGCCGGAGATCAGCTCCTCCGCCTTACGGCGGGAACAGTACCCTGCATCTGCCAGCAATTTCTGGATTCTGATTTTTTCCACATTAAACTCCTATTTCTGAAAAAATGATTGTATTCGTTTCCAAATCCGCACGGGAAACGCACGGTGCGCCGTCCGTTTTTCCACAGGCTGCCGGTACGCCACAGTTTCCGCTGCGCAGAGCTTCCCGTGGGCGACTTCCCGCCCGTTCAGCATGGCACGCCATGTTCCCGCACTCTGCCCGGCAGACACCGGCGCATAGAGGAACGGCGCTGTTTCCAGCTGGTATTCCAGTTGCGGCACGCTGCCGTCTGCCGTGCCCACGGTGAGCTTCTCCTCCGATTGCAGCGCCACTTCCTGTGCTGTGCCGCCGGCGACCGGCATGCGCCAGTCCTCCGGCAGAGACACCTCCGCCGGTGTCACTTGCGAAAAGCCCCAGTCGTACAGAGACAGGTGATCCTGCCAGTCGTTGGGGTCTGCCAGTGTGACACAAATCAGGGTCACGCCGTTTCGCTCCGCTGCCGATACCAGACAGCGTCCGGCCTCGTCGGTAAAGCCTGTCTTTACGCCGATGACGCTCTCATCCATGGTCAGCAGCTTATTGCTGTTTTTCAGCCAGCGCTGGTACGGCGGATTGCCAAAGCAGACCTGCGCCGAAGACTGGGCGCAGATCTCCCGAAAGTTCTCGTTTTGCAGTGCTGATGCAGCAAGCACCGCCATATCACAGGCGGTGGAATAGTGGTCATCATCGTGCAGTCCGGAGGGTGTCACAAAATGCGTCTGGGTCAGACCCAGCGCAGCAGCACGCTCGTTCATCTGCGCCACAAAAGCGGGGATGCTTCCGGCAACCCGCACAGCAGCTGCACCGGCGGCATCGTTGCCGGAGGGCAGCAGCATGCCGTAACACAGGGCACGCTTGGTGACTGTGTCCCCTTCCACCAATCCCATGGAGGAGCCCTCCACCTGAATCGCCTGCGAATCAACGGTGAACTCTGTGTCCAGATCGCCGCTCTCCAGACAGAGCAGCGCCGACATGATCTTCGTCGTGCTCGCCATAGGACGTGGTTCCCGTGCATTCTTCTCGTAGAACACCTCGCCGGTCACGGCTTCCATCAATACGCAGGAAGCCGCCGACACCTCCGGCTGCTCCGCTGCACTACAGGACAGAAAAGCGCCCGCCAGACTTCCTATGGCAATCACCGCTGCCAGTCCTGCTGCAACCCATTGGATGATTCGTTTCTGCATCGTTCCCGCTCCGTTCCCAAAAAGTTTTAGATCACACCGCACAGAGTCCGTCTGGGGACTTTGTGCGGTGCTGCCTTTGGTAAGAGCATATGCACGATGTCACAGGATCAGAACCGGGTCTTAGTCCTTCTTCTCCTCTGCTGCCGCAGTTTCCGCTGCGGTTTCTGCCGGCTTCTTCGAGCCACGTTTAAAAATACCGCCGATCTGTTCCACAACACCCGGCACCGAACGAATGGCGCTGCCCAGAAGGTCATCGCTCTCGTCCATCTGAAGCAGACGCACGCTGTCCTCCTGCACCACCAGAAACGCCACCGGCTGAATGGAAACGCCGGCACCGGCACCGCCGCCGAACAGATCCTTCGGTGTGCTCTTCGCCGGCAGGTCAGAACCGCCGGATGCAAAGCCATAAGAAACCTTGGAAACCGGAATAATGGTCACGGTATCGGATACGACAATGGGATCGCCAATGATGGTCTGAACGTCCACCATGTCCCGTATTTTCTCCATGGTCACACCCATGAGATCCTGAATCTGATGTTTTTCCTGCATGACAGTTTCCCTCCGTTTATTGTTTTTTGGCGTTCTTGGAAACGCCCTGTTCTTCTTCTTTTGACCGTGCGCCTGCGCCAAAGGAAAGCGCCAGACTTAGCAGCGCAGCCAGCGCTGCCAGCGGACAAACCAGCAGCCGTCCACGCACCACCCAATCCGTCTTTTCCCTGCCGAATGCGCTCTGCACCACGATTTGTTTTTCGTGCACCCGCAGACAGCTTTTCAGCAGCCCAAGCGCCTGGAACACCAGCATATTGGTCACGCCGTAGGCAATGGCGCACGCCTTGGCATCAAACCGCCCCACACGTGCCCCGATGACCAGCCCCCGAATGGACATGCCCTTCCAGAGCCAGCGCAGCGATTTCGGCAGATCAGAGAGCTTTCCGTGAAACTGCTTCCACGTCCGCCGCAGCTTTTCCCCACGTGATGCGCTGTCTCCCGCCGGCTTCTTTTGCTTTGGCGCACCGGATTTCTTTTTGCGCTGCGCTTTTTTTCGGTCGCTCCGCAGCAGCGGAATGCCAAACCAGGACAGCTTCCACTGGAAAATGTCCCGTGTTTCGTCGTACTCCACACGCAGCACAAAGGGCATCAGCAGCAGGCACAGCAACAGCAGTATGATTCCCAGCGCAATCAGCCACCCCGTCATGCAGCACAACCTCCTATTGCGACGCTGGAAGTGCGTCCTCTTCCAGAAGTTCCTCCGGTGATTCCTGCTGTACGACATTGGGCAGCGGCGGCAGTTCCTCCAATGAGGAAAGCCCGAAGCACCGCAGAAAATGCGGTGTCGTCGCATATGCGATGGGATGCCCCGGAACTGCCAGTCTGCCTGCCTCGGTCAGCAGCTCCTTTTCCACCAGCGTGTTCACCACAGAACTGCTGTCCACGCCACGCACATGCTCCACAAAGCTCTTGCTCACCGGCTGGTTATAGGCGACAATGGTCAGCACCTCCATGGCTGCCGGCGAAAGTGGTACGGACTTCTTGGTCTCTGCCGCCCGTGCGATCACGCCGGCGTATTCCTGCCGTGTGCAGAGCTGGTAGGCATTCTCCAGCTGCTGCACATGAAGTGCACTCTTTCGCCGCCGGTACTGCTGTTCCAGCGTTTCCAGCGCCTGGCAGATCTCCGGCTTTCCCACATGACAAGCCTCTTGCAGCCTTGCCAGAGAAACCGGTTCTCCGCAGGCAAACAAAACCGCTTCTACCGCACTGACCAGTGCGGAACTGGTGTTTCCTTCCATTATCATTTCCTGCATTTCTTGAATTATTCCGCCGGTTCCATACGGCGTGATTTTTTCCTGCCGTCCGTCCGCCGGTAAAGATAAGTGCTGTCCTCGCTGATGCCGATCCTGCCGTGTTTGGTCAGTTCCAGCACCGCCAGAAACAGCGCCACCCGTGCGGAACGCTCCCGCACATCGGCATACAATGCGCCAAGATAGACGTGTTCATTGTGATAGACCTTCCGCATGACATAGACCACCTTGGACATCACAGAAACCACAGGCTGGCTCACCACAGACTGTAAGCGTTCCCGTGCGGTATCCGGCGGGGAAAACCGCTTCTGCCCCATCTGATCCCACGCCTCCCGCAGCACAGCGGCATCGTGGTGCAGAGCATACGCCGGAGAGACCGAGACCGGCATGGGCCGGCGCACGAAAATCTGGTTGCCGATAAACCGGCCCGCCAGTGCCTGCGCCGCCTGTTTGCACAGAGCGTACTCGATCAGTGCCCCCTGCAGCGCCTGTTTTTCCCGATGCGCTTCCTCCGGCCGTGGCAGGAGGGCTGCCGTTTTAATATAGATGAGCCGTGCTGCCATCTCCAGAAATTCGCCGGCAAGCTCCAGATCCTGTTCCCGGCACTGGTCGAGATACGCCAGATACTGCTCCAGCAAGCGGGAGATCTCAATGTCATAGATATTCAGCTTGTGCTTGGAGATCAGACTGAGCAGCAAGTCCAAAGGCCCCTCAAAGACCTCCAGCTGAAACGAAATTTTCTCCATGGATCACATCAGCATCTGAACCAGCGTGCCGATCCAGTTGGTCGCCCAGAGAAAGAACTGCACGATCCAGTTGCACAGATAGTTCAGCGGTGTGCTCAGTGCGCCGATCAGAATCAGAACCCAGAGCACAATAGAAAGCACCTGCTGGTGCTGCTGCATCCAGTAGGACTGCCGGTAGGGCAGCAGCATCATGAGCACCTTGGAACCGTCCAGCGGCGGAATCGGAATCAGGTTGAACACTGCCAGACTGATGTTGACCGTGACAAATCCAGACAGGAAGTAGTGGATGGCAAGCAAGACGGCGCTGCTGGCGTTCGCCGCATAAAACGGGAACTCCACCTGCAGCAGAATCACGCCCAGCAGTGCTGCCAGCAGGTTGGAAAACGGACCGGCAAGGGATGTCCAGATGATGCCCTTTCTGGGATTGTTCATCCGTGCCGGATTGATGGGAACCGGCTTTGCCCAGCCGAAGCCGGTGAACAGCAGGAGCACAGAACCAAGCGGATCCAGATGCATCAGCGGATTCAGGGTCAGCCGACCGTTTGCCTCTGCGGTGTCATCGCCGAACCGGCGAGCCATCCAGCCGTGCGCAAACTCGTGCAGCGGCAGGATCAGCAGGATGATCACCACCCGCGCCAAGAGCATATACCGATTCAAATGAAATAATGAGCTGAAAATACCCATGTGCAGACTCCCTTCGCAACCGCCTGTTTTTCAGGCGGCAGTTTCCGTTTTTTGAAAAACACACCCGTCCAAAAACAAAAGGCGGATGTTGTACACGATACTCTTTTCTATTATACATGATTCTCTGCCGAATTTCAAGTCTATTTTCCCCGATTGGCAAAAAATCCGCAGAGTGCCCGTGGCGCAGGAACAAAAAATCCGATTTTTCCGGCTGCGGCAGCGGTCTGCGCCGAATCCGGAATCTTGTTTTTTCAATCTTTTTCGTCTGATTTTTCGAAAAATCAGTATCTGCACATTGATTTCAAAAGAAAACCGGTGCAATAAAAAAATATTGAAAAGATTCCAACAAAACGCTTGCATTTTTTTTGAAAATCTGATAAAATAGATATGTTAGTTTTCAAGCCATTCTATCGAGTGGTTTGACATGCAAACATGTTCGTAAGGAGGTGCAGATAGAATGGCTAAATGTGAATTTTGCGGAAAGGGTGTTACTTTCGGAATCAAGGTTTCCCACTCCCACAGACGCTCGAACAGAACATGGAAGCCGAACGTAAAGCGTGTGAAAGCGATTGTAAAAGGAGCTCCCTGTCATGTATACGTTTGCTCCAGATGCCTGCGCTCCGGCAAAGTAGAACGCGCGTAAGGCTCGCTTCTTCCCCAAATTGAAGATGAAAAATCGCCAGAGGTTTGCAAAGTTTGCAGCTTCTGGTTTTTCATTTTCCCCGAAAAACTCCGCTTTTTCGGCAACTTGTGAAAGCAATTTCCGACACCTTCGTATTTTTTGTGGAAATTCCCTTGCTTTTTTGCAAAAGGTATGCTATACTTAGAGTATCCCTGTAAATACCTGCGCGGCAAGTCCAACGCTCGCAGCCACATTTCGGGCGATAATCTTTGGATGAGGTGAACCAAATTGGCACAATTGCAGAAACCCAAAATCAAAAACCCTGAGCTGGTTGCCGCAATGGCAGATTTTAAACAAAATCAGAACAAGCAAACCGAGGCCGCAATGCTGGAGGCACTGAAAAACGCTTCCTTCATCGCACCGATCTCTCTTCGCACCAATCTGGACGAAGTGACCCCCGACGAAAACGGAAATCGTCAGGTAGAAGCCTCCCTGCTCGCCGTTTCCAACAAGGCCGGCACCAAGCTGTTTCCGGCATTCACGGACTGGCTGGAATTCCTGAAGTGGAAGGACGATGCGGATGCCGAGACTACCGTTATCACATTTGAGCAGTACAGCGACCTGCTGCTGCGAAAGAACAACGGCATCAAGGGCATCGTGATCAATCCGGCTGAAGCCAACATCGTGGTACAGCGGGAGAAGATGGCTGAGATGAAGGGCGTGGAGATTCCGGCGGAGAATCATCCGGAACACGTCATCACCGCTCTGTTCGGCGCCGAGAAGATCACGAACTCGGATCTGATCATCGCAGCTGCCCACGTTCGTGAGGAAAAGTCGCAGGAGGCACAGGCCGCCCTGTTCAACGCCATTCGCAAGGCCCGCTTCATTGCACCGGCAATGATGCAGGAGATCCCCAACGAAATCAAGCCCGGCGATCAGGTGACTGCGAAGGCAGAATTCATTATGCTGAACCGTGACGACCAGAAATGGCTCCCGCTGTTCACCAGTCTGCCGGAGCTTCAGAAGTGGAGCACAGGTCCGTCCTGTCAGGCAGTTCCCATGACGCTCGCCAACTACAGCGCAATGATGTCCGATCCGAACAACAGCGCTGTGGGCATCGTCATCGACCCGTTCACACTGGGCATCACCTTCAACAAGGATCAGGTGCTCAGCCTCCAGCCTCGTCTGGTGCTTCAGGATCTGAAAAATATCCCCATGGACATGCTGAACGAGCTGAAAGAAAAGTTCGCAGAGATTCCCAGCATCAAGGCCGCTTACCTGGCAGGCATCAACGTCAACGGCAAGGACGGTCATCTGATCATTCTGGATTTGACTGTTACTGCACAGGAAGATGTCAAGCCCATCGCTGACGCTACCGCAACCATCGCCGGCAAGTTCGCACCGTGCACCATCGCACCGCTGCAGTCGCCCATGGGCAAGAAGGCAAGCGAAGGCAAGGCTCCGTTCTACACTGCTGAAGCGTAAGCCGCAAGAAATTCTCCAAGGAACTGAGAACCGCTCTCCGGAACACCGGAGAGCGGTTTTTGTATGATCCTCTCATTTTTTAGGATGCTGCGTTCTCCTCACCGGAAACCGCCGCATCCCGCAGTGCCTCGAACGACGGCTTCAGCTTATGGTAGATCTCTTTCACCTGCTGCCCATCGTGATAGTAGCGTGCCAGGAGATTATTCAGCGTCAAGAGGTTGTCCGCAGCCATCAGAATCGCACACACCCGATGAATCAGCTTCTCGTCCTCCGTGTCCAGAATCTCTGCCACATGCTTTTTCAGCTTCTTTGGGAACGTCAGCGCCGTGTTCTTTTTGACAGCGGTCTTCCGTTCTTTCGGAGCCTCCGCTGCTTCCTCCTCTGCCGCCTCCAGAATCTGGCTGGGCTGCAGGGATGCCACGCCGTTCAGCGCATTCTCAATGGTAGAGCAGATCTCCAGCGTGGAATTGCCATTCTGCAAATACTGGACAAAAAACGTCAAGTCCAGATCGAAATCCGTGTCCTTGCTGATGATGTACAGCGGCACCTGCGGCCGTCTGCCGATCAGATAGCCAATGTACATGGAGAGCTGCAAATCCAGTGCATTTTTCACAGTGTTCTTGCGTGTGGAAAGCGCCGTCACCTCCATCAGGCGCACCGATGCCTGACAGGTAATCAGCCGGCGGTGCAGTTCGAAAGTCAGTCCGCAGCGGTTTTGCGTGTAGAAGATCACCACTTCGTCCGACTTTGTGAGGGATTCCAATCCGTCCAGACCTTCAATGTATACATTCTCATAATCCACCAGATAAATCGCCATTTTCGTCCTCCTATAAAAAGAGCCCACTCCGCATCTTGCTGCATACGCCCAGATGCGGGATAGGCTCCGACACATGTTGAATTTTTCCTATAAAAAAAGAGAACGCCGATGCGTTCTCAATCCGTTTGGAGGCGCCATCCAGATTTGAACTGGAGAATCAGGGTGTTGCAGACCCTTGCCTTACCACTTGGCTATAGCGCCATTTGGAGCGGATTACGAGGCTCGAACTCGCTACCTCCACCTTGGCAAGGTGGCGCTCTACCAGATGA
>OIYT01000365.1_pt1 | contig 49136 bp, 36 predicted proteins | sample 1588201 | NCBI WGS metagenome assembly OIYT01 (sample SAMN03283260) | human gut metagenome | biome: human-associated habitat; material: feces | host: Homo sapiens | place: USA | collected 2013
AGTCGTAGGGCTTATTGCCGCGCTCTCCTTTGTAATAGTGCGGCTGCACGATCCCGACCCATTCCGACCACGGAATCAGTTTCTCCATGATTCCCAGAAACTCTTTCTTCTTCGTTGATGCCTGCCCCAGCTCGTCGCTGATCAGGCTCATCGTCAATTGCTTCTTCACCTCTTTATTATACCTCTTTCCTAACCTTTTTGCTGTTCTTTCTTTGTGCGGGACTGCCTTAGTTCTGGTAGAAGACTGGGATGCAGGCTTTGGATATGTAGACCGCTTTGGACATGTGGTTATTGAGTGTCAGTACGATTGGGCAACACCTTTCGTAGAAGGAGTGGCGCAAGTGGGAAAGTGGATTGATGACGATTACTATGAATACTATATCGATACTACTGGAAATGAAATTAACCTCATGATGAACTGATTTACACAACATCAACTACTCTATCTCTGAAGATTCAAACAATGTAGCAATAAGCGGTAACACCGCAACAGAAGGTTGGCGAGATGACCATGCAGGAATTGTTGGATATAGATTGGATTGGAGACGATTAATTATGAAAATCAAAAGGTTACTGTCTCAAATCTTGGCTAATCGAAAGAATAGGCTTCTGTATATTGTTGATGCAAGTTGGGAAATATTTATTTTACTTTTTCCTGTTTGGTTTATACTGTCAAACGGGAAAGCTCGTCTTGCGGAAACGCTCGGTGGAAATAGAGATCTCGCATCTATTCTCATCTGTCTTACTCAACTCAGCATGATTTATGCAGAAAAAGTAATTACATATATGATAGAAAAAAGGGCGGATGTAAAATAAGATTAGGCTCTCAGACAATACCGTACAAGAGCATCAGCAACGCTGCCAACGAATTGTGTGGTATCTCTTTAAGTAAGGATGCAGGTACTGGTGTCTAAACAAACGTTACGAAAAACCGCGGCGAAGCCCATCAGCTTCGCCGCGGTCAAAGACATTCGTCTATGACAATGCGGCGTGGCGAGAGCAACGAGCGGCTGCCTGCACGGCAAGAATGTTGTGCATATGACTTCCAGCACGGATGAGCTGCACTTCTTCTGCGATGCGCAGAACCGCCCGGCAGTGGTGGTGTACAACGGCACGGCGTATGCGTATGTTAAGAGCTTGCAGGGCGACATTGTTGCGATTCTGGATGAGAATGGCAATGCCGTCGTCAGCTACGGCTACGATGCGTGGGGCGCGCCGCTGTGGTGTACTGGTGAGCTGGCGGAAACGCTGGGCAAGGTGCAGCCGTTTAGGTATCGCGGGTATGTGTTTGACGAGGAGACGGGGCTGTATTATCTGCGGAGTCGGTACTATAATCCGCGGTGGGGGCGGTTTTTGAATGCAGATAGTATTGTCGTATATGGTTTGCTGTCTAATTTATACAATTATTGTCGCGGCAATCCAATCATGTGTAAAGATCCATCAGGAAAAGTAGATGACAAAACAGAAGAGTTCTGGAAACTGCTTGACGAAAATGAAAAGAAAGTACGTTTTGTGAGAACCTATTGTTTTATAAGACAGGGCTTTTTCATCGGTAGTGCAAAAATCTATGAATATGCATACTTTTACAGTAAGGTCAACCATAAGGGAGAGTGGGATTATAAACGCAATCCACAGGATTGGATTTCACAAGAAGAGTTTGAAAAGTATAAATCTGCAACTCGCTTTAAAGTAAAGATGGTTTGCCTCCCTGATGAAAATGGCAATTTTCCAGAAGATGGAGCAATGACTTTGGAACAGTTTGGGAATTTACATTATGGATATATCGGGAGCGCTATGGGAATTCCAGCAGACATTCTATTCGCCGGCGGGGGGTATGCTGCAATTTCTGGTGGTACAGCAAAAATAGAAGACCGTGATACTTATTATGATTCAAGGGAAGATAATCAATGGATAGCGTATGGCATTTTGCTTTATAAAGCGCAACATGGTCAAGAAATTGAGGTGACATGGACCCGCCCGGAAGAGAATAATATTTACAAAGATATTTTAGACCAGTTTATGCAGTGAGCTTATAGTATGGAGGAAAAAATGAAAAAAGCAATTGTGATAATAAGTGTATGTGTCATATGCGTGATAATTATGCTTAATGGTGTGTCTTTTATTTCATCTCCGGAACAGAAAATCGCATGGGAAGTTCAAACAAATTGGCGAGGCGTAACGAATACATTATTGCAAATTAGCCAGTATGCGCTTGAATATGGACTAACGACGGATGTGATTGATTCAGAACCGTATCATGATTACTTTGAAAAAATAAAGCAAAAGCTGGAAGTTAAACAGTTATATGTAGAACCTAATGGTGTAGTGTTTCTTGTCTTAGAATATAGGGGAAGTTTCATGAATGGTATAGAATATGGAATTTATTATTCACCAGAAAAAGAGCCACTAATTTCCAATGATTACTTATCTTTTGTTGCTACTGAGAACTATTTTGATAACTATGATTTTGAAATATACAATGATTACTATATACTTGGAAAGCGCAATAATGGAACGGACTTTTACTTAACAAAAATGATTAGCATGAATGTGTTCTACTTCGAATATCATTTGTCACATTGAATAAATGATATATATTGTAAATCTATGCTGAATGAGTTCTGATGTTTTTTGAGAATAGCGGAATACGCTGTTACCATTGTTGCTCCTGAACAATATAGCGCTGGTTTGGTTTTCTGCATTTTCAAAATGCCCAATGCTTTTTTCGCAAGCAATGCTACAAAAACTTCCTGCACTTGCAAGCTCCTCAGCGGCACACAACCGACACCCAAGCGGCTGTGTGCCGTTTTTTCTATGCCTGAAAATTTTCTTCATTTTCGCGTTTCAGAAACTGAAATTTAGGCAGTCCGGAAAGGCGGACATTGCCCCGATTTTCAATCGGACGGCAAAGAAAAAAGTCCTGAACCCCTTGGAATTACTGGGGTTCAGGATTTCAGTTTCTGGTTTTGAATTCGCGAACTTTTCTGCTATGATGAGGCTACGAAGCAACGACAGGAGGTTTGCGGAATGAGTATTGCATGGAACTATCTGGATAAGCGGAGCGCGGCAATGGCGGCGCTGAAAGATTATTGCAGCATGAAGGCGATTCTGGCGACAACGGCGGAGGAGATTGCGAATGTGCGGCAGGACATGGTTCACATTGGCGGGATGCGCTTCGAGGAGTCGGCGCATGGTGCGCGAAATCCGCAGGCAGGCGAAAACCAGATCCTGCATGGAATTGCGGAAATTGATGTGCTGGAAGAGCGGAAGCGGCAGGCGGAAGAGTTCATGGCGTGGTTTCAGCCGGCGTGGGATGCGCTGGGGGAGGACGAAAAAACGGTGCTGACGATGTTCTATCTATCAGAAAATGGGAAAACAGACGCGATAGAGGAAATCAGCGAGCGGTTTTGCGTGGAGCGGAGTTCCGCCTACAAGAAGAAGGATCGCGCACTGGCGCACTTGGCGCTGCTGCTGTATGGGAGGTGAAAAGGGGAGGAGAAGTTGATAGATGATATTGACAGGACAATCACATTATGTTACAATAAACATGGAAAACTTAACTGCAAATATATCTAATGCTGATTTTTGCAGCAATAAATGAACTTCAGAATAATCTGAAGCTGAAAGGAGTGGAATTGTGAAAGCAAATGGCAATAGGGTGGTGACAAGAGGCAATTCTGACGCAACAGAGCAGATTAGGAAAACGCGAATGCCCCCAAATACATCACACCTGTTTGCTAAAATGCTGGTCAAAAGGCTAACACTTTTCATATGTACATAATGACTGTGATTGCAAGACCAGCAGCTCAATTGCTTTCTTTGAACAGTCAAAATGTATGTGCGAAAAAGATAAATCCATAGAGCTGTCTGACGGTCAGGATTAGTTCTCAAAAGAGAACTATTTCTGACCGCTTTTTTTTGTAACAAAGAGCCGTATGCAGAATCCCTTCGGAGCCGGCATCCCCGAAGGAATTGCCTGATGAAGGATACGGCGCATATCAGCATCAGCCGAGGCAATGGCTGCTGCCAACCAAATGAATGGAGAAATTCATGATGGTAGGCGGCACTGTTCAGTATACCCTTCTTTTGCGATTTTCTCCATTCGAGACAAAGGAATGGAGGAAAAATTGCAATGTCACAAGGACGTTACGTTTGGATTGCAGGGAAGAAAGTATATCTGAATCCGGAGCTGCAGAAGGAATGGGACAAACTCATCAACAAGGAACGTTATAGAGCTCGTCAGGAAAAAATCTGCGGACAGGCGGATTAGACCGCAGCAAAATTGTGGTGATTCGGTCACGGCTCAGTTCGCTTGACGCAAAGATAGGGGGATTCAATGCAGGCGAAATGTCCATTTGGAGCGGGGGCAATGCTTCGGGCAAGTCAACGCTCGTCAGTCAGATTGGTTTGGCTGCTGTATCGCAGGGATATAAAGTCGCGCTGTTTTCAGGAGAAATGACGGCATGACTTTTGACTTTCGCCGTGCTATACTGGTATCGTCAAAAGAGTGAAGCTCCTGCCACAGCGCAGGGGCTTTCCTCTTTGACACCGGTTGCGGGGTTGGGCGTTGCCCACGGTGCGGATGTCTAAAATCGCGGATGACTTTTGACTTCTGCCGTGCTATACTGGTATTGTCGAAAGATCGAAGCCGCCGGTGAGACCAGACCGGAGGCAAAATTCTTCGACCCGGATATGCGCGCAACCGCAATCCCGCAACTGAAAGACCTATAGAAGGAAGCAAGGCTGCTCAGGAAACTGAGTGGCCTTTTGCTTTGCAGTCAGGCGCCGTGTCCACCGCGGCGTCTTTTCTGTACCCTTCTACGGGCAAAAAGCGGAAAGGAGGAGGAACATGAACGAGGTTTTTCTCAAAGGCGTCATCGTCTCAGCTGACAAGCCGGAGCATCAGGCAGCAGAAAACAATCATCTGGTGTATCAGCTGCGCATGACCCATCGCAACCGGCAGGGGCAGCTCCGGCACGAGTTGTATCCCATCAATGTCTGGAATCGTCTGGCCGATTGGGCTGAAAAGCACATCACGCCCGGCGTTCCCGTGGTTGTCAAGGGTTATCTCACGCAGCGATCCCACAACGGCACCATCGCCGTCGAAGTCACTGCCAGTCAGCTTGTCATCCAGCAGACCATGCCCCGTGCAGAAGAAGCACCGTCCGCCCTTTCCAATGGCTGAGAGAGGAGGTGAAATACCATGGATGCGACTCTGCAGACCATCATCGAAGCAGCGCTGCAGCAGGGAATCTGGGCAGCGCTGTACATCTATCTGTTCTTCCGCATGCTCAAAGAAAATGCAGCACGCGAAGAAAAGTACCAGGCGATGATCGACCATCTCAGTAGCGATATCGCTGAAGGTATTGAAGATATCCAGGATCGCCTGGATTCTCTCTCTACACGCTCCAGCTCGGCAACGAACCCAAATTTAGGAGGTTAACAATGAAAAGCACTATTTATGGCAGTGGCGCAAATAGCATTGTGACGCTGTATCGAATCCATCAGGGTGGTTGTTACTTCAAGAAGGACACTTCCACCGCGCACTCCCAGATTGAACTTCTGCAGACAGAACTGAACAACCGGGATTTCAACTGCGGTACGCCGGACGGCAAATATGGTGATAACACTGTTTCCGGTGTCAAGAAATTTCAGAAGGCAAAGGGCCTTACTGTTGACGGTCTCTTTGGCAAGGCAAGTCTTGAAGCACTCGAAGCCGATATGGGCAATGTTCATCTTGACCCCAGTAACTGTCTGAATAGCGCTGATATCGGTGCTTTCGGCTGCTACGATGATACCGACAACAGTCTGACTTCCAGTAAGTATAAGGTTTCCTCTGCCATGCGGATTATCTCTTACTCGGATGCTGTTTCCCGTATCTATTCCTTTGCTGGCAAGGGCACCCCGCTTACGGTAGAAGAGTTCATGGAGAAGCTGGATGCTATTGCCTCCAACCTGGACACTTCATATGCAGGCATGGATTGTGCTAAGTACATCTATAACGCCCGCAATGGGCAAGGTGCATATGGAGCGTCCAGTGAACTTGGGTATCATGTAGAGTTCTTTGGATCTATCGAAGATCTGGGTGGTTATAGTAATCTGATTCCGGGTATGCAGTTGTTCCAGGGGTTCCGCAAGACCGCCACCAGCAACAGCTTTTATTCCAGCCACATTGGCGTCTATGCTGGCATGCAGCTGATCAATGGTACTCGGATGCCAGCAGTCTATCAGTCGTCAGGCAGTTACCCCAATCTGGCGAAGAAGTATAACAAGGCCAGCGGGCCCAATCTGACCAGTCTTTCTAATCATTGGAACTACTGGGGTTGGTCGAAGTTCATTAAAGTGCGCTAATCTTGTAACGGCACACGGCAAATGATGAAGTGTCTTCATCCACTTCAATGGTGATAAGCGTTCCAGATACTTCATCTCGCAGAATGAAAAGGCACTGTTCATGCATGAGCGCGACAGGCGTTCTTCCCATACCTGCATCAATTGCATCAATTGATAGCACATAGCACTGTAGTGCCTCATTCCAACGCCCATCGACAGCCAGCAGTACAGAACCATTGCTCTGAACTGAAACGATGTAATCACTCCCTGGTGCTGCTCTCAACGTACTGCTGGCTGTGATTATTCCTTCTTCCATGTCGTATGTCAGAATAGCTGCCTCTTCATTAGTAAGGCGGACTTGCAGATATGCCAGGTTACCAATGCTAGTTGCTGACTGAATATAGGCAAACCGTTTGCCATGAAAGCATTCCGCACTAAACTCTGTAATGCTCTCCTGCATATCAGAAGCAATATCGTATCGCCGAATCTCTAAGTTTCCGTTCTCATTCTTCTGTGCGATGAACAAGTCGCCATTTCTTCCTACAAAGGGACAGAAGGTCGACCAGTCATAAAGTCTGAGAGAGACACGCTGAGCAGTAGAAATATGAATAATCTCCACCGCTTGGTACGGTGATGCATCCGGTTCGTCATATCCATGTGCCTGCTTGAGAATCATGTAATCCCCTACATGTTCCGCATAATAAGCTTCGCCGTACTTCAGTCTGACCTTCTTTTCCTTACTCACAACACTACCAGAGTAGCTGTACCCTGTCCGATAACATACTTCCATCGAAGTAATGTCTGGATAATACTCGCACAGAAAACGGTCTCTCTGAAGTATGATTTGGGCATGAGGCACCTGCGACTCTGCCGGATTAACTTGGCAAAAGGACTTTGACAGAATTGGATGCCCGTCCGCAGAGAAAAAATCAAACCTGTACTCTTCAGTGCCTGGTTTGGTTCCTGCTGTGTAGTAAATAACTGCAATGGCCTCATCGGGCATAGCAACTACGCCGTCAATCCTGATTGGCTGTTTACTGAAATTGAGTGTTTGGGTAAGCAAAGACTGCACCTCCACATCGCCTCCATTTGCATATGCAACCGATGGGATGGTAAAGCACGTGATGAGAATGTATAGTATGAACGTCGTTATCAACTGCTTCATTGTCAGCCCCCCTTTACTGAATTGTCTTAGTATGAAAGCTGCTGCCTACCATTGCTATTATAGCATACAACAGAAATCGCATCAATACACGTATGTGTTCATATTACCAGCAGACAGCTAAAAATTTTCTCCGAAAATCTGAAGAAATTCAATCAACCGAAAGGGAAAATAAAACATGAAGAAACACACTCGTTTCCGTTCCAATATGTCCCGTGAGCAGTTCGACCAGCTCCAGGGCACGGAAATCAAATCCAAGCGCACCCGTTTCGGCAAGGTCTTTGCCCTGGGTGCGAACCGCTTTCAGGCGGTAACCTACACCGATCCGGTGCACCGTTTCAATGAAAAGACCCGGGAGTGGGACGAAGTAGACAACCGCTTCTCTGCCACGCCCTGCATGAAGGAAGCCAAGGCTGTCTGGCAGCAGGGCGTCATGCCCGCTGTTTCCCATGGCGATGTTCTGCTGGAATGCAAGACCGGCGCGATGGATGTGGCCTGTGCCATGTCGGGCGAAGCGCCATTCATCAACCTGACCGATGCAGCTGGCCGCCATCTGGCCTGGGGCATTGAGGGTGCCATGAGCATCCTGCCCGAAGCTGCTGAGATCAATGATGTGCCTGCGCAGAACATTCGTGGCATGCGTGAAAAGGTGCTGGATCACCTGCATGGCGAAGTTGCTTATAACGGTATCTTTGCCGGCGTTGACCTCCGCTGCAAGCTGGATCGCGGCTTCAAGGATGAACTGATTTTTGGTGAAAAGGAAAGCGTTCGTCCCATTACCTTCCTTCTGGAAAGCGAAGGCCGTCAGATGGAACTGAATGAGCAGAACATGCTGATCGTCAAGGACGAGCAGGGCAAAGCTGTGTTCCGTCTGCAGGCACCCTTCATGCTGGATACTGACGAGCAGCGCGGCGAGGTTGCCGTTCAGCTGCTGGCCTGCGACAATGGCATGTACGCCATGACCTATATCCCGGATAGCACCTTCATTGAAAACGCGGTCTTCCCCGTGGTGCTTGACCCTGCCATCGAGTCCGTTCGCGGCGAAACCGGTATCGAAGACACCTATGTTAAGGAAGGCTCGTCCACGCTCAATCATACTGCAGATCAGGTTTGGGTCTGTAACAACTCCACCTATGGCAAGCGTTACGGCTATATGCGTGTTGTTGATCTGCCCAAGATCGATGCAAACCACTTCATTACCGGTGCGTTCCTGAACCTCAAGAACTACAGTGCTCCGACTGCCGAAACTGCCATGATGTGCAGTGAGGTGCTGGGCGATTGGACGGTGGATGAACTGACCTTTGCCACTCAGCCTGCTGTCAATCCGCTGTATCAGGACTACTGTAAGTTCCCCAAGAGCAAATACACCTGGCAGCAGCTGGATGTGACCACGCTGGCACGGAAGTGGTATCTGGGTAACAACAAGGGTGTGATGTTCACCCCGCGTCCTGAGAATCCCAACACCATCCGCATCCAGTCCAGCGACGGCAGCGCAAAGCCCTACTTCACCGTCAATTACGCCAGCCTTGCCGGTCTGGAAAGCTATCTGACCTATGACAGCCAGTCTGCTGGCCTTGCCGGTTCCGGCTCCGTCAGTTTGGTCAACGGCAACCTGATTTTCGCGCATGGCGATACCGCCATGGACGGCAACCGCATGCCTGTCTCCATCACCCACTACTACAATTCCTGTGATGCCGACAAGGATGAGTTTGGCCTGGGCTACGGCTGGCGAACCTCCGTGCATCAGACGCTGCACAAGGAGTACATCAACGAGGAAATCGTATATGTGTACACCGACGGCGACGGCACTGAACACTGGTTCGAGCTGGATGAAGAGGACAGCACTCAGTACGTTGACATGTCCGGCCTGTCCCTGACCCTGAAGGTTGGCGACGATGGCAAGATCACCATCACCAGCAAGGGCGATGGTCGCATGGTATTCCCGGCAATTACTGCTGATCCTACTGCTGCTGATCCTGCCACTGATAAGGTACTGATTGAGACCATCCATGATGCCATCAACAGTAAAATTATCGTGACTGCCCGCACCGACAACAAGCTGTTCGTGGACTCCGTCAAGGACGGCGCGGACCGTACTACTACCTTCGTGTATACCACCCAGACGGACGGTTCCCTGAAGTGTACTGCCATCAAGACGCCGTGGCAGTCGGATACGACCTGTACCCGCTTTGCGTATACCAATGGCTGTCTGACGCAGATCACCCATGAGGATGGCCGTCTCAGCAATTACCAGTATGCCACCCGCAATGGTTACCGGCTGCTGGAACAGGCGCAGGGTGCAGATGGTCTGGCTGTCCGCTATGAGTATAGCAATACTGGTGCGACCTACGGCCTGCCCCATTGTATCACCTATGCGGAAACTGGTGAAGCTGCGATTCTCTCCACCGATGAGGCTGTGAAGGATGCCGCACTCTATGCTGCCAAGGTCACCTATGATTACGGCAACCACCTGACGCTGGTAACTGACAACATCTCCGGCAAGACCCTCCGTTACCACTTCAATGATAACGGTAATCAGATCAGCATCGACGACGGCCTGGGTTATGCAGTCTACACCGAGTATGACCAGAGCGATGACAATGCCAATACTCCCATCAACCATGCTACCACCCGTTCCCGCATGCAGCGTGCTGTCAAGAATCTGCTGCTGGATCACATGATGGATGCCAATAGTTCCGTGTGGGAAAAGAGCAGTACTGGCACCTTTACCCGTGATCAGGCCAACACTCAGTGGGGCCCTGTCTCCTATAAGATTCTGGTTCCTACTGGTGGCGAAGCCTACCTTCGTCAAGCTGCGACGCTGATCCCGGGCAAGCCTTATACCCTGTCGGGCTATATGCGCTCTGGTGCGCCCAAGGCGTTTGTGCGAGTTGCTTACACGATCAACGGCAGCACTGAATACTTCATTTCCGATGTAGTGCCTGTCTCTGAAAATGCAAGCGATGCGCCGTTCCAGCGTGTGTCTGTTTCCTTCACCCTGCCCGAGACGGCAGATGCAACCGTTTATTGCGAGGCCATTGGTACGACCTCCTACGGTTACTTCTGGATTGACTGCATGCAGCTGGAAGAAGGTCTGACCTGTAACCATTTCAACATGCTGCAGAACAGCGATTTCATTCATGAAACCTCTGGCAGTACCGTTCCTACGGGTTGGGCGATTGGCGATGGCGACAGCAGCTACATCTCCATCAAGGATCTGTCTGTTGCAGACGATATTGATGGTAAGCTGGCTCCCGAGTTCCTGCGAACCTCCAAGGCGGCGCGTGTCGAGGGTCGCTACAACCGCAACATCACCCTGAATCAGGATTTCCGCTGTTACGGCAATGCGGGTGACCGCTTCACCGCTGGCGGCTGGTGCAAGTCCTTTGCCAAAAAGATGGATGAAGAAGGTTATGTGTTCTGCAGTCTGTCCGTCTACTTTACCGCCAATACGACCAACTGGTATCTGGGTGGCCGCGTCAACTTCAATTACGGCGAGGATGGCTGGCAGTTTGCAAGCGGCAGCATCGTTGCTCCTTACAACTATACCAAGGTTCGGTTCTCCCTGTACATGAACCGTCAGATGAACCATGCTGACTTCACAGGTCTGTACCTGTACCCCGAATCCTTCGGTACGGACTACGTGTATGACTCCAAGGGCAACCGCAAGAAGGCTATCCAGCTGTATGGTGGCGTGAAGAAAACGGAGTATGACGATTGTGACAACATGATCCAGTACATCGCGCCCGGTCACACCAAGAGCAGCACCTTCTCCTATGGTGATACTGAGGTACAGCAGAAAAAGCATCTGATGCTGGAATCCCACTCACCGCTGGGTACGGATGGCTATTTCACCTATGACGACTTTGGCAACGCCACCCGTTCTGACACTTCTGGCACTGTGGGCGATGTAACTGCCATTACCCGCAGCACTACTGAGTACCAGCACAACGGCAACTATGTTCACCAGCAGACTGACGTCCGCGGCAAGACGGTAACTACTGAGGTGGATGAATATAAGGGTATCACCACCCGCGTCACTGATCCCAAGGGGCAGGCTGTGGAGTATGAACATGATGCCCTGCGCCGTGTTGTGAAGGTCAAGACGACGGATGGCACTCGCGAGTTCCGCAATGAGTACACCTACGACCAAACCCGTGGTCTGCTGACTGGCGTGAAGCACAACACCGATGCCAACACAAGCAATGATGTTTGCTACACCTTCGAGTACGACGAGTTGGGCCGCAAAACTGCTGTAAAGATCGGTAAGCTGCCCACTGATGATGAGCCTGAAGACACGCGTGTTACTCTGTCCACCAATGTGTACCAGAACGATCCGGAAGGTGATCATTACGGCATGCTGTCGCAGATGCAGTATGGCAATGGCACGGTGGTCAAGAACGAGTATGATGACTTCAACCGTGTCACGGGTGTTACCTACGGTATCAAGAATGAGAACGACGAAGAAGCAACCTTTGAGGACAACCCGCGCTACGAGTATGCCTACAATGCCAACGGTCAGGTCGCGCATGTGCGCAACAATCTGATCGGTCAGATTGCAGAGAGCGAATACGACCTGTCCAACCGCCCCTGCCGTATCAAGACCCACAAGTTCACCGAGGATGCTGCGGGTAATGTGACCAGCCAGGAGCATGTGTACACCGGCGAAGTGGCCTACGATGACGTATTCGGTCGCCTGTCCAAGTTCACTGAGCAAGTTGGCGCTGATCATGAGGAGTTCGTTACTGAGTTTGGCTATGACGATGAGAACCGTCCCACCTCTTTGGACTACGGCGCTCACGGCAATAGTACCCTGGAGTATGATGGTCTTGGTCGTGTAGCGAAGGCAACTGTCAAGTCCGGCAGCGGCACCGCTAATGAGACTACCTACACCTATGTGGCTGGTGCAACTCTGACTGATGCGACCGACAAGACCAGCACCACGGGCCTTGTGAAAAAGATCGAACAGACCGGCGGCACCTTTGAGTACGAGTACGATGACAATGGCAACATTACCAGTGTGAAGCAGGATGGCGTGGAAACCGCCTACACCTACGACGCGCTGGGTCAGCTGATTCGTGTGGTCGATGGTCAGGAAGGCGCCACTTGGGAGTATGAGTATGACCAGGGCGGCAACATCAAGTACAAGAAGAAGTATGTGGACGGCGTTAAAACCGAAAGCATGGACTTTGAGTACACCAATGCGAATTGGCGTGACCAGCTGACCAAGGTGAATGATAAGACCATTACCTATGATGCGATTGGCAACCCGCTGAGCGATGGTACTTGGACTTACACTTGGCAGAATGGCCGTCAGCTGCAGAAGATGCAGAAGGCTGGCGAAGTCGTCGAGTTTGTCTATAACGAGAACGGCCTGCGTGTGCAGAAAACTGCTGCTTCTACCGGTGTGACCAAGTACACGCTGCATGGCAAGAATATCGTGCACATGACCCAGGGCAGCAATGAACTGCACTTCTTCTACGATGCTCAGAACAAGCCTGCGGTGGTAGTGTTCAACGGTACGCCGTACAGCTATGTGAAGAACCTGCAGGGCGACATTGTGGCCATTCTTGACAGCAACAAGAATGTTGTGGTAAACTATGTGTATGATGCGTGGGGTCGGCCTATTAAGAAGGAGGGCAGTTTGGTAGCCACGCTGGGCACCGTGCAGCCGTTCCGCTATCGCGGGTATGTGTACGACGAAGAAACGGGGCTGTATTATTTGCGTAGTCGGTACTACGATTCAGGCGTGTGCAGATTTATTAATAGCGATAGCATCATTGTCGAAAATATTATTCTTGGACAAAACCAATACATTTATTCGAAAAACGACCCTATTCAATACGGTGATGAAGATGGTGCGTTTTGGAAAAAACTTGCCGGTATTGTCGTTGGTGCAGTGACCGTAGTTGCAAGTGTTGCCATTGCAGCTGCGTGTCCTACTCCGCTTGGTATGGCAGCAGCTGGAGCAGTCATGGGTTTGGGGACTGAAATTGGTTCTGCGCTGTTATTTGATAAGGAAACCAGTGTAGCGGATGTTCTAAGTTCCACAGTAACAGGTGCAATTGAGGGTCTAATTCCCGGAAACGGTTTTGGTTGGAGTCTATTGCGGTCGGTTACATCATCTGCAGTTGATGCAATGATCCATGAAGGTGTCGATTGGATTTCTACTGATCCAAATGATAACTATAGCTTTAAGTTTTCCGATTTCCTTATCTCCACAGGTTTTAACTTATTGGGCGAAGGCATCGGAGATGCCCTCGGTAAGAAAATCGACAAATTGGTCAGCGAAACGGCATATGGCGGAAACAAGCTTCAGCCACGCCACTACAGGCAAATGGCATCTCTTGAAGGTCGACAGATGGGACGCATGGAATCGAAGCGCTTGCGTCGGTATGTACAAAAGCAACTCATCCCAGCTGTTAGTGAATATGCGCAGACGTATGCAGACTTTTATTTCGGTTCTGCTTGGAATAAGTTGGAGGCGGCAATTAACTAAAGGAGCCTAAAAACGATGGAAAATCTTCTTAACTTAGGTTTTTCCCGAGCTTTTTATCCCTTACTGATTTTCCTTATTGGATACGCTTTTTTAGCATTTGATTTTTTGCAGAAACGAAATATCGGGAATTGTAAGTCAAAAAACCGTAAAAAGGCCCATAAGACTCAGCGAAAGATATGTACACATCTGAGCTGTGAAGTAGTTGCTTTTTTCTTGGCTATTGTGATATTCATCGGTACTGCGTTGTTGCTGAGCGGTAATTATTTGTTTGATGCTTGGGAAGACAATCCTATTACAGTGAACGGAACGGTCGATGATGTGAGATTCACATCATATGGCAGACATATGGATGTGTATCAGGTTATTGTGCATACAGACCAAAATGAAACACTGGTTTTGGAAATATCATGCTCACTATATGAGAACTATTCCATCGTTTCGGGAGATCGCTATTGCGTTGAGTATTACCCACGAACAAAGGCTCTTTCAAGTATTATCCCTGTTCGATAAAGGTTGTTCCCCCAAATTGTCATTGCTTTTATCGTCGCGTTGCAGAACCTGTACCTCGCTCGATTCTACATAGTGTTCGATGAACATTAAGGTAAGAATGACGAGCCGATCATTTACCTTTTTTCTGCATGCTCAAGGAAAACGCAGAGCGCGAAACACAGTACCAGCAGATGATCAACCATCTCAGCACCAATGTCGTCGAGGGCATCGCTGACATCAACGATAAACTCGATGACATGGCGCGCAGGCTGGACAACCAGTCCACCTGATACCCAACCGACCTACTGGCCATCCGGCAATTGCCGGGTGGCCTTTCTTTGTCGTTATGTGAAAGGAGCAAAACATGACCCAAATTGAAAGCACCTGGCGCTATGGCCAGGTCAAAAGTAATGCCCTGAATGTTCGCCGTGAACCCAGCCGAAAAGCTCGCCGCTGGAACAATGTTTGGCCCATGAACCGACTGGTGCTGGTGAAGCCCGGCGGTGTCGATGGCTGGTACGAAACTCTCTATCGAGGCGAACCCGCTTATGTGATGGCGGAATTTATTAAGCTGCTGGATGATCCCGTGCCAAATAGCATTGTGGAGCGCATGATGTTCATGGCTTTGCCGGATAATGGACGCAGCAAGTCCATCTATTTCAACGGCTATAACGGCAAGTGGTGCCACCGTTTTGCTGACTGGCTGGCAATGAATGCTGGCATGCCGAAGGAGATGATCCCGGATACCTCCAACTGCGGCAAAGGCATTGTGTGGTTTGCTTCGGATGAGAATAGTGGCGGCTTCTATTTCAAGAACACCGATCATAAGGCGCGAATGATTCGCAATTACCACATTGAGAATTGCACTCCTGATGAACTGACCGAAGCGGAAAACAATTACGTCCCCATGCCCGGGGACTATATTTATTTCCGCTGGAAGAACGCAGCTAAGAGCGTCAATGTCAGCCATGTGGGTATTGTTGCAGCCGTGGATGGCTGTGTGACCACATGGGAGGGCAATGTCGGCGGCAAGGTTGTTACCCGCAGTTTTGCGCTGGATGATGCGCAGATTGTTGGGTATGGACATCCAAGGTATTCTGCAACAAACACTCACACCTGCAACTGTGCAGCAGCATAAGATACCGCGCGGCGCACCGGAGAGCAATTTCCGGTGCGCCGCATTTTCTTTTTGGAGAAATTCTCAAAACCACTTGACAACTAATTCGCCATGATACAGCTGATGGCAGGCGGCGGGGTGGCGCTGATTGGCACCACCCTTGTTCCGCTGCTGTCCGGTCTGTTCGGATGAACAAAGCACCATCTTTCACCCGCTTCCGGAGGATAACGGAAGCGGGTTCCGCAGGAGGGATGTCCTTTGAATTTCATCTGGGATAAAATCACGGAATGGCTGAAAGGGCTGCTGGTCAGCGGCATCATCAGCAACCTGTCTGGTCTGTTTGATGCCATCAACACCCGCGTGGGCGAGGCGGCGGCGGTCGTCGGCACAACGCCGCAGGCATGGCACGGCGGCATCTTCCAGATGATTCGCAGCCTGTCGGAAAACGTTGTTGTGCCGATTGCGGGCATCATCCTGACCTTCATCATGTGTTTGGAACTGATACAGATGCTTATTGACCGAAACAGCCTGCATGACTTTGACACCTTCCTTTTCTTCAAGTGGATTTTCAAGACCTTCGCCGCAGTGCTGATTGTCACCAACACATGGAATATCGTGATGGCGGTTTTCGATGTTGCGCAGAACGTCGTCAGTCAGGCATCGGGCATCATCATCGGCGATACCGCGCTGGATGCTGCCGCGCTGCTTGGAGACATGGAGCAGGCGCTGATGGCAATGGAAATCGGCCCGCTGTTCGGGCTGTGGTTTCAGTCCTCGCTGATGGGCATCTTGGCGTGGGTGCTGAGCATCTGCATCTTCATCGTCATATATGGGCGTATGATTGAGATTTACATGGTCACATCCATTGCGCCGATTCCGATGGCGACGATGGTGAATCGGGAATGGGGGCAGATGGGCAGCAACTATCTGCGGTCGCTCTTTGCGCTGGGTTTTCAGGCATTCCTCATCATGGTCTGCGTCGCGATTTATGCGGTACTCGTGCAGGGCATCAGCGCCGGCGGCGACATCGGCACCGCCTTGTGGACGTGCATCGGCTACACGGTGCTGCTGTGCTTCACGCTCTTCAAAACCAGCAGCGTCGCGAAGTCCGTGTTCAATGCCCGCTGACCGCCATCCCAAAACAGTAGCAGAGGTTTCTGGGAACAGCTTATCCACATGGCATCCACAAGCAATCCACAAGAAATCCACAGACACTGCAAAGACTGTGGAAAACAGCGGCGCAGGAAGCAAAACCTATGCGCCGCAGGAAGGAGCAATAGGCAATGGCATATGTCTCGATTCCTAAGGACTTGTCGCGCGTCAAGTCCAAGTTTCTTTTCAACCTGACGAAGCGTCAGGTCGTCTGTTTCGGGCTGGGGGCGCTGACAGGCGTTCCCGCCTTCTTTCTGGCGAAGGATGCGCTGGGTGTCAGCCCTTCGGTGCTGCTCATGATGCTGCTTATGCTGCCGTTCTTTTTGCTGGCGATGTTTGAACGGCATGGGCAGCCGCTGGAAGTGCTGATTCGGCATTTCATTCAGGCGCGATTCGTGCGTCCGCGCATCCGTGTCTGGCAGAACGACAATTTCTACAAAACGATTGACCGGAGTATCCGCAATCAGCAGGAGGTGCAGAAGATTCTTCGTGGCAAACAAAGAAAAAATCAAGCTGACAAGGGCTGAGAAACGGCAGCTGCAGGCACTCATGCGCAGCCGTCAGCAGCGGAAGAAACCGCCGCATTCCGTACAGGAGACGATTCCGTATGAACGCATGTGGCCGGATGGCATCTGCCGCGTCAGCCCAAGTTACTACACTAAGACTGTGCAGTTCTGGGACATCAACTATCAGCTGGCGCAGAATGAAGATAAAAGCGCCATCTTCGAGGGCTGGTGCGACTTCCTGAACGCCTTTGACAGCAGCGTGCATTTGCAGCTCTCGTTTCTGAACCTGACAGCGAATGCGGATGCCGTTGAGCAGCGCATTCTGCTTCCCGACAAGGCGGACGGCTTCGACGCAATCCGCCGCGAATACACGGAAATGCTGCAAAACCAGCTTGCCAAGGGCAGCAACGGGCTGAGCAAACGAAAGTACCTGACTTTCGGCGTGGAATCGGAAAACTACCGGACGGCAAAGCCGCGTCTGGAGCGCATGGAGACGGATTTGCTCAATCACTTCAAGCGCCTTGGGGCGGCAGCCGCTCCATTGGACGGCAGAGAACGCTTGAAGCTGATGTACGACATGTTTCATCTGGATGCGCAGATACCGTTCCTGTTCGACTGGAAATGGCTTGCGCCCACCGGACTGCGCACGAAGGACTTTATCGTTCCCTCTTCCTTCAAATTCGGGGAGCGGCAGCGTTTCGACATGGGCAGCAAAGTGAGCGCGGTCAGCTTCTTCTCCATTCTTGCGTCCGAACTCAATGACCGCTGTCTGGCGGAGTTCCTCGCAATGGATTCCTCCCTTGTGGTGAGCTTTCACTTGCAGGCGATTGACCAGACCGCAGCCATCAAGGACATTAAGCATAAGCTCACGGCGCTGGATCAAATGAAGATTGATGAGCAGAAAAAAGCCGTCCGCGCCGGATATGACATGGAAATTCTGCCGTCTGATTTGGCTGCTTACGGCGGCGAAGCAAAAAAGCTGCTGGAAGAATTGCAGAACCGCAACGAGCGCTTCTTCTTGGCGACACTGCTGGTGATGAACACGGCGGACAACCAACATCAGCTGGATTTGAACGTGAAGCAGGCGCAGAGCATTGCCTTGCAGCACAACTGTCAGCTAATTCCGCTGGACTACCAGCAGGAGGCTGGCATGGTGTCCTGCCTGCCGCTGGGCGAGAACCAAATCCATATTCAGCGCGGACTCACCACTTCGGCGGCGGCGGTCTTTATGCCGTTTACGACGCAGGAATTGTGTCAAAACGGTGCAGAAGCGCTGTACTACGGCTTAAATGCACTGTCCAACAACATGATTATGGTGGATCGGAAGCAGCTGAAAAATCCCAACGGGCTGATTCTGGGTACACCCGGTTCAGGCAAATCCTTCTCCGCCAAGCGCGAAATGAGCAATGTCATGCTGGTCACGGACGATGATGTCATCATCTGCGACCCCGAAGGTGAATATGCACCGCTTGTTGCGCAGTTCGGCGGTCAGGTCATTCAAATTTCGCCGACCAGCACCAATTACATCAATCCGATGGAAATCAATCTGAATTACAGCGACGATGACAATCCGCTGTCGCTGAAATCGGATTTCATTCTGTCCTTGTGCGAGCTGATTGTCGGCGGGCGGGATGGTTTGCAGCCCATTGAGAAAACGGTGATTGACCGTGCTGTCCACATTGTGTATCAGCCGTACCTGAATGACCCGAAGCCGGAGAACGTGCCGATTCTGGAAGATTTGTACAACGCGCTTCGCCAGCAGACGGAGAAGGAAGCGCAGACGCTGGCAACGGCGCTTGAAATCTATGTGACGGGCTCGCTGAATGTGTTCAACCACCGCACGAATGTGGATGTCAACAGCCGCATGGTCTGCTATGACATCAAGGAGCTGGGCAAGCAGCTGAAAAAACTCGGTATGCTGATTGTGCAGGATCAGGTCTGGGGGCGCGTGACGGCAAACCGCAGTGAAGGCAAGTCCACCCGGTATTACATGGATGAGTTTCACCTGCTGCTTCGCGAGGAGCAGACCGCTGCTTATTCTGTTGAAATCTGGAAGCGATTCCGCAAGTGGGGCGGTATCCCGACGGGCATTACGCAGAACGTCAAGGATCTGCTGGCCAGTCAGGAAGTCGAGAACATTCTGGAAAACTCCGACTTCATCTGCATGTTGAATCAGGCATCCGGCGACCGGGAGATTCTGGCGAAGAAGTTAGGCATTTCGCCGTATCAGCTTTCCTACGTCACGCAGAGCGGCGAGGGCGAAGGGCTGCTGTTTTACGGCAATGTGATTCTTCCGTTTCAGGATCATTTCCCGAAGAATACCATGCTGTACAAGGTGATGACCACCAAACTGTCGGATAAGGCAGTGCAGAATGAACATTAAACACAGGAGGTACATTCCATGACATATGGTTTGATGCTGGGCAGCTGCATTTTCTGCACCGTGGTGACGCTGGCGGTGTACGCACTGCTGCGCGCGGCAGCGGAAGCAGACCGCGGGAGCGAGGAAGCGTATCAGCGGATGCAGCATAAGGAAGGGAGACACTGATGGAAAAGGAGCGCCATCGCGGCACATCCCGCTTGCAGTTCAGCAAGGAGGAACAGATGCAGGCAGTACGCGCCGGTCAGCCTGAAAGAAGCCATTCGCCGCTGCTTCACCAAGGTATTCATGCAGCCCATGCCCAACTCCATCATCAGGCGGCAGAAGCCAATGAAGATGAGAACAGCGCTGTGCAAGCCGCGCTGACAGCAGACGACATGCAGGAAGAAGCGTTCCGGGCGGCGGCGCACGCGGGGAAAGCCCCCAAGCGGCACAATGCCCGCTGGCAGCAGAAACGCGCCATCCGGCAGGAGTATGCAGCCGCAAAATCTTCCCGCAGGCCAGCCAATCGCACTGCTCCCGTACCGAAGGCAGCAGAAAATGCAGTTCCCAAAGCCGAAAACATCAAGAAAAGGCTGCGCCAGACGTTTGCCCGCCATCCGACGGCTTGGGCGGTGCTTGCGCTGGCGGCGCTGCTCCTTGCGGTGATGAGCAGCCTGCAATCCTGTACGCCGCTGGCGCAGTCGGTGCTGGAATCCATCGTGATTGGCACTTATCCGGCGGAGGAAGCGGACGTAAAAGCGGCGGAAAGCGCGTATGCCGGCATGGAAAGGCAGCTCAAAGAGGAAATGAGCAATTACGCCCGCCATCATCCGGAATATGATGAAGTGAAGGTGGATGCAGACGAAATTTGGCACGACCCCTATGTGCTGATGGCCATCATCTCCGCCTGCTTCGATGGACAGGACTGGACGCTGGAAACCGCTATGCCGGTGCTGGACAAATACTTCAAGCTCCAGTACATCGTAACAGAATCCGTAACGACGCAAAGGAAGTACCGCACGGAAACCGAGCAGCGGTACAACCCGGAAACAGAACGCATGGAGACAGTGACGCTTCGCGTACCGTATGCTTATACAGTCTGTCATGTGCGGCTGGAAAACAGGAATCTGTCGCATCTGCCCGTTGTCAGCATGAGCCATCACACGATGGGCATGTACGCGCTGTACATGGCGACGCACGGCAATATGGAGGGCATTTTCCACGGCAATCCTTACGCTGTCCCGCTCAAAGACCCCATGCTGTACGACATTCCCGACGAGACGCTCGCAAGCAGCCCGACTTTCGCCGCACTCATGGCGGAGGCGGAAAAATATATCGGCTATCCGTATGTCTGGGGCGGTGCATCGCCCGAAACCAGTTTTGACTGTTCGGGCTTTGTCAGCTATGTATTCACCAATTCCGGCGTATACAATACGGGCAGGCTGGGCGCAAAGGGACTGCGGAGCTTGTGCCGGAACGTTCCGGCAGCACAGGCAGAACCGGGCGACGTGGTGTTCTTTGAAGGCACGATGGGCGACGGCGTGGATGGCATTACGCACTGCGGCATTTATGTCGGCAATGGCATGATGATTCACAGCGGAAGTCCCATTGGCTACGCGAATTTGAACGACGCCTACTGGAAAAGCCACTTTCATTCGTTCGGGCGGATGCCCGGTCTGTAACCATTTTCGGGGAGTCCAGCGCATGGACTCCCTTTTTCCTACCACTTTTTATCCACATTTGAAAGGAGAACAATATGCAGAGAAACATGAACCGTTCGATTCCCGCAGGGGAAGCAATGGATATTGCCAAGCAGGTGCTGCTTGCGATGCTGATGCTGATTCTGCTGTCCGTGCTGATTCCGGCGCGGGCAGAAGAATCGGTATCCCCGATGATTGTCAGTGAGACGGCGAACAGCACCGAATATCCTGCGCTGGAAGCGGATATTCCCGTCATCACCTCGGAGGGCAAAAGCAATGTGAAAATCGCCGGGGTCAAGTCGAAAAACAAGCTGGTGCGCTACACCATCCCGGAAACGCTGCTTCGGGCGGACGAAAACTTTCTGGCGCTGATGGTGGAAGCGGAAAAATACATCGGCTATCCGTATGTATACGGCGGCAGCAAGCCGTCCACCGGGTTTGACTGCTCCGGCTTCGTGTGCTGGGTATTCCGCCAGTCGGGGGTCTATGATACCGGTCGTCTGGGTGCAAAAGGGCTGTATTCGCTCTGCACGGATGTCAGCCGGGACGAGACGCGTCCCGGCGATTTGGTATTCTTCACGAAAACGATGGGCGCAGACGTGAAGGGCATCACCCATGTGGGTATTTATGTCGGCAATAACATGATGCTTCACGCGGGCGACCCGGTTGGCTTTGCGGATTTGCAGAGCGACAAATGGGCGAAGAAAATCTATGCCTTCGGCAGACTGCCCGTCCAGCAGGGAGTGCAGGCGGATGAGTGAACCCAAGAAACGCTACCCCGCAGACCGCATCAAGCTCCATGCCCTGCTGGACAAGAAGGAAAACGAGCTGTGCCGATTAACCGAAGAGGTCAATCAACTGCGTGCGCGCGTGAAAGAAGCAGACCGCACCGCCATCAATGCCACCTGCGAGCTGTATGCGCTGACGCCGGAAATGCTCTCGGCGTTCCTCCGCACGAAATTCGACACGCAGGACAATCCCCCTGAAATCCCCGCTGCACCCCAATTGACCGAAGGAGAAGATGAATGAAGCGAAAATTGAAACAATGGACAGCTGTCCTCTGCCTGCTGATGCTGCTGGCGGCGAACCTGCATCTTGCGCGGGCGGAAAGCGCGCCGACGCAGGAAGAATGCGCCCCATACCGCATTGTGCTGACAGCCCCCGGCGGCTGGAACCGCAGCAACAGCGCCATCATCACGGTGAGCGTGAAGGACGAGCAGAATCTTGGCTGGTACCAAATGGCGTACCGGATGAACGACGGCGACTGGACGGACTGCGAGCAGCTGTTTGACAAGAGCAAGGCGGAAATCGCGGTGCATGAGAACGGCATGTTTACCTTTCGCATCACCGACCCGCACGGACACACGTTTGAAGAAAGCACCCGCGTCGCTGTCATTGACCGAAGCGCACCGACTGTGCAGGCAAGCATCACCGGGACGACCTTGCAGGTAGAAGTGCAGGACGACCTCTCCGGCGTGGCAGGTGTGCAGGTCAACAGCATGCTTTTCACCGAGCAGCAGGCAGGGAGCATCATCCGGATTGCGCTGGATGATACGCTGGCGCGGTATGACACACTGTCCATTCGCGCTTTCGACTATGCCGGAAACTTCTCTGAGCCTGTGCTGCTCAATAATCCCTGCCATGAAGATAATTCGCGGGTGACGGCTGCACCGACCAATTCGCCGAAACCGACAAAACAACCCAATTCTACGGCGGAAATCATCGTCCAGCCGACGGCAACGAAGCGTCCGAACGGTCTGGGCGGCTCGCTGATTTACGTCAGCGAAGAAACTGCACCGACAGCAGCGCCGACACAAGCGCCGTCCCCGACACCAATCATCCAGTACGTTCCTATCGGGCCGGGAATGCCCTACAAGGCGGACGGCAATGCCCATACGCTGGATGTGCTGTACAGCGCTGCGACCAACAAGCAGTTCATTACCCTGCAAAGCAAGAACGGCAGCACCTTCTACCTCGTTATCGACTACGACAAGCCCATTGACGAGGAGACGGAAATGTACGAGACATACTTCCTCAATCTGGTGGATGAGCGGGATTTGCTGGCGCTGCTGTCCGACGAAGAGAAGGAAGAACTGCCGACCCCGTCGCCTGAAATCATCTATGTAACGCCTGTCCCCACGACCGTGCCGATGCCAACTGCCGTGCCAGCTGTGCCGGAAAAGGCGGGCAGCTCCGACCGAATGACGGCAGTGCTTGCGCTGGGCGCTATCCTGCTGCTGGGCGGCGCGGGTGCTTTTGCACTGGTGAAGTACCGCCAAACCAGCGCGCGGCATCGGGCAGACAACGATTTTATGCTGGATGACGACGACGAAAGTGCGGAATAAGGAGGAGCCGCATGGAATTGTATATCGCAGAAAAGCCCAGCGTGGGGCGCACCATTGCCAGCGTCGTCGGCGCAAACGAGCGAAGAGACGGCTATTGGGAGGGAAACGGCAGGCTGGTCAGCTGGTGCATTGGGCATCTGGTGGCGCTGGCGATGCCGGAAGCGTACCGCAGCGATTATCAGCGCTGGCGTTACAGCGATTTGCCCATTCTGCCCGAAAAGTGGCAGTACACCGTCGTTGCGGAGACGAAAAAGCAGTTTGAGCTTCTCCGCCGCCTGATGCATGACAGCCGCGTGACGAGCCTTGTCTGCGCGACCGACGCAGGACGCGAAGGCGAGCTGATTTTCCGGCTGGTCTATGCAATGGCAGACTGCCGAAAAGAGGTGCGCCGCCTCTGGATTTCCTCGATGGAAGAAAGTGCGATTCGCCAAGCCCTTTGCCGGATGAAGCCCATGCGCGACTATGACAATCTTTATCGGGCGGCGCTGTGCCGCGCGCAGGCGGATTGGCTGATTGGCATCAATGCCACGCGCCTGTATTCGCTGCTGTACGGGCGGCCGCTTCCGACGGGGCGCGTCATGAGTCCGGCGCTGGCGATGCTGGTGCAGCGGGAAGCGGCGATTGCTGACTTTCACCCCACGCCGTTCTTTGCCGTGAAGCTGGAAACTGACCCGCTTGCCGCAAAATCGGAACGCATGGATGACCTGACCGAAGCGCGCACTCTGCTGGAATGCTGCAATCAAGCGCCGTATGCCGTGGTGCAGAAGATTGCGCGCAGGCAGCGCAGCGAAAATCCGCCGCTGCTGTATGATTTGACCACGCTTCAGCAGGATGCCAACCGGCTGTTCGGCTTTACTGCCCAGCAGACGCTGGATTACGCCCAGAGCCTGTACGAGAAGCAGCTGCTGACCTACCCGCGCACGGACAGCCGGTATCTGACGCAGGACATGCAGGAGAAACTGCCGGAACTGGCTGCCCGCGTGTGCCGTGCGCTGCCGTTCGCATCCGCCTTGGAACTGCACCTGCATCCCGAACGGGTTGTGGATGACAGCAAAGTCAGCGACCACCCCGCCATCATCCCAACCGCCGCAATGCCCGCTCAGACGCAGCGCATCAATGCCCTGACGACGGGCGAACGCGACTTGCTCCACCTCGTCTGCACCCGGCTGCTGTGCGCGCTGGAAGAACCTTTCGTGTATGAAGAAACAGCCGTCACGCTGATGTGCGGTGCGCATGAATTTGGGGCAAAGGGCAGGCGGATTACCCAGATGGGCTGGAAGCGCATTTGGTACACCTTCCGCGGAAGCCTTGGCGGACGGATGAATGAGGAGGAGAAGATGCAGGAAAACGTCATCTCGGCTGACCTTGCAGAAGGCATGAAACTGCCGATTCTCCGTGCATCCATTGAGGAAGAAAAGACCACCCCGCCGCCGCATCACACCGAAGGCACGCTGCTGCACGCAATGGAAACCGCCGGTGCAGCGGACATGCCCGAAGAGACGGAGCGGAAAGGCATCGGCACACCTGCCACCCGTGCCGCCATTTTGGAGAAACTGATTGAAACGAAGCTGATTGAGCGCGTCGGGGAAAAGCGGAAGAAGGTGCTTGTGCCGACGACCAAGGGGAAAGCCCTTGCCGCGGTTCTGCCGGAAAGTCTGCGTTCACCCCTGCTGACATCTGCATGGGAGCAGCGCTTGCAGCAAATTGAACAGGGCGTAGAGAAGCCCGAAGATTTCATGCGGGATATTCAGGCGTTCGCAAAAGAGCTGATGGTGAATCCGCAGCGCGCTGGACATGCGGAGACGCTGTTTCCGCCGCTCCGGGAGAAAATCGGCAGCTGCCCCAAATGCGGTGCGGCAGTCACGGAGCATCCCCAGGGGTATCTGTGCGAAAACCGTATCTGCGGATTCGCACTCTGGAAAAAGGGCGGTATCCTTGCCCACGCGGAAACGCCCCTGACCGCCGCCGAAGCAAAGACGCTGCTGACAAAGGGGGCTGTCCGCAAAACCGGTTTGCACTCCATCCGGACTAACGCCCGCTATGATGCCGTGCTGCATCTTGATTTCGGCAAGGATGGCAGGGCAATCCTGCGCCCGCGCTTTGACTGATGAAAGGATGATGAAAATGAAGAAACTCATAGCGCTCCTGCTTGCGCTGCTGACCTGTTTTGCCGCTGCCTTGGCGGATACTGGAAGTAGGCCAGAAATTCCGCAGGGAACGCTGAACGCCGAGGTAATGCCGTTTACGCCGGGGCAGACCTACGCAGTGTATTCCGCGCCGGACAGCAGAAGCATCCGCGGTGCGAAGGGACGCGCGCGGGTCAGCACCAACAGCTGGATTCAGGTGTTCGGTGCGGAAGGTGACTGGCTGCTGGTGCAGTATGCCATCACCCCGGAGCACTGCCGCATCGGGTATATTGACAAGAACGCACTGCCCCAAGATATGGTTGTTCCCCCGCTGGCGCTGGAAGCTGTGCCCGCCATCGTCAGCTATGACGTTTCCGTAACGGATGACCCGCTGATGAGCCAGACGCCGCTGACCCGCCTGACGGAAAACACCAGCGTAACGGCGCTGGCGAGCATGGGCGACTGGAAGTACATCGAAGCGGGTACAGGCAAGAGCCGCTTCCGCGGGTTCGTCCCCACCGAGTGTCTGCTGGGAACAGTTACCGACACCCGCGAGGCAAACCGTGCCATCCTCGGCAGCTGGAAGCTGTATGCGGGCAGCTCCGTGGCTGCGGAACAGATGACCTTCCTTGCGGATGGCAGCATGACGGGCTGCGCAGTGCTGGCAGACGGGACGCGCGCTGATTTCTGCGGCACATGGGAGATTCAGGAATACGATACCCGCCGCGAACGCTACTGGAACGAGTCGGAGTTTGAACTGACGCTTTCGCACGGCAGCGTTACGGAACAGTATGGGCTGCGGATTTGCCGCCAGATGACGGCGGATGGCGGATATACGTACGCGCTGATTCTCTCCGACGGCACAAAGGAAAGCAGCATGGTACTGGAATAAAGAAGGTATACTTTCCAAAACGCCAGCCGCCCTCCCGATTTCTCCGGAAGGGCGGCTGGGGTCAATTCCATTCAGGCTGCGTCAAAAAGTCGCGGATGTTTCGGTGCTTGATGCCGTCGCGGCTCATGTCAAGCTCGTCCATCGACACCACATATTTGGGGAAGTTGTCCGGCACGGAAGCGTAAACGCCAAATTCCCGCTGAATCGTCTCTTCGGAAGCCAGCAGATAGCATACCTGCGCATAGAGCTTTTCGTGCTGCTTCTGCCCGACGAAATCAATCTCCCGGCTGCCGATTTTACCGACGGTGACGGTGTAGCCGCGGCGCAGCAGCTCCATGTAGACGATGTTTTCAAGAATGAGGTTGATGTCCTTCATGTTCCCGCCGAACACCGCTTCCCGCAAGCCGTGGTCTGCCATATAGTATTTCTCGTTCGTCGCGAGAATCTGTTTGCCCTGCAAATCCTCCCGATTGACCTGATAAAACAGGTACGCTTCGGTGCAGTACTTGATGTAATTCAGCACCGTTTCGGGCGCAACCGTGCGGTGTTCGCTTTTCAGAAACTTCGCAATGGATGTGGATGCGAACGTTGTGCCGATATTGCCGATGACATACGCCACAATGCGGGCGAGCAAATCCACATCGCGGATTTTGTTGCGCCTGACCACATCGTTGAGGACGACCGAATTGTAGATGTCATGCAGATACTGCCTGCACGGTTCGGGCGCATAGCGGAGATTGGCAAGGTAGGGCATCCCGCCCAGCGTCAGGTACTGCTGAAAAGCTGCCGCGTCTGATGCACCGGGTTCAACCGTTCGGTAGAGTTCGAGAAATTCAGCAAAAGAGAAGGGGTAAATGGTAAATTCCACATAGCGCCCGCCCAGCACGGTCGCCAGTTCGCCGGACAGCAGCTTGGCGTTGGAACCGGTGATGTAAATGTCGCAGTCCAGCTCAATGCGGAAGGAGTTAATGGCTTTTTCCCACTGCGCAACTTCCTGAATCTCGTCAAAAAACAGGTAGACTTTGCCCTCGATGGCAGCTGCCTGTTTCAGCACCTCGTCGTGCAGCGCCTGTGCCGTGCAGAGGCGCGCATTGCTCATGACCTCGAAGTTAAACGAAATCATCTGCGCATCCTGAACGCCCGACGCTTTCAGCTCATCCTTAATGAGATTCAGCATGACGGACTTGCCGCAGCGCCGGATGCCGGTCATCACCTTCACCAAATCTGTCCCGATAAACGGACGGATACGCTTCATGTACATTTCCCGCTGAATCATGCGGCACAGCCTCCCTTCGATGATACACATAGTATGTCACAGATACGAAGAAAAATCAAGCAGAAACAAAAGACTTTTTCAGTTATAACTGAAAAACTTTACATTCAACGCAGAAAATTCACTTATGGATTATTCCTGCTGTACCTTTCCTGCGCCGAAGCACTCACCCACAAAAATCAATAAGAACGAAATGGAGCGATAAAAAACAATGACGTACCTAAATCAGCTGATGCGCGCCCAGCGCCTGACCAAGGCGGAACTTTCCCGGCAGAGCGGCATCCCGGAAACCACCCTGCGCGATTTGCTCAGCGGCAGCGTGCGGCTGGAAAACTGCAAAGCGGGCACGATTCTGCGCCTTGCGCGCGCCTTCCACGTTTCCGTTGAGGAACTCCTGATGCACGGCGGCGAACATCCTGCGGAGCATCGTGCGCAGTCCGTGCCAGAGGACGAGCAGACAGCGTTCTGCGCGCTGCTTCATGCCCTCTCGCAGCTGCTGCCCGATTCCTGATGACCGCGCAGATGGTGGACTGCATCGGACTGCTTGCCCAGCAGGAATGCCCGCGCTGCCGGCAGGGATTCTGCACGGAAACGGACGAGCGCTGCAGCCTGATAGAGCAGGACGAACGCAGCTTCCAAGCCGGAAGCCTCGACTGCGCCTATTTTGCTGACTGCGTAATGCCCGCCGACTGGACGCTGACCGACCTTGCCGCCTACGCGCTGTGGTATGCGAGCGGCGCAGACTGACGCAGAGGAGAAAAACATGCAGACAAAAGTACAAGCCTATGTGCAGCTGGCGGACGAAACATCGCTGAAAATCACAGGCAATTACCTTGACTGGTTGTCGTTCCTGACCACGGCATCAAGGCTCTATAAATATCCCTATCACGACCAGCTGATGATTTATGCGCAGCGCCCGGATGCAAGCGCCTGTGCCGCGTATGAACTCTGGAACGGCACCATGCACCGCTACATCCGGCGCGGCGCAAAGGGCATTGCCCTGCTGAACCCCACCGCCAACGGGATGCGCATCCGGTATGTCTTTGATGTGTCGGACACGGGAACGCGGGCAGATTCGCGGAATGTGGACGTGTGGCAGCTGACGGAAGCAGCAGAACCGGCTGTCCGCAAGATGCTGGCAGAAGAATTTTCTGCGGATGCGTCGATGCACCTTTCCTCGCAGATCGACCAGCTTGCCGAACGTCAGGCGCTTGGCTACTGGAATGAACACCGCCGCGACATCCTCGACAGTGTTGACGATTCGGCATTATCGGAGTACGATGATTTTGCGGCGGGGGCATCCTTCCGAAAAGCAGCGGCGGCAAGCATCTCGGCTGTCATCCAGACCCGATGCGGACTGGAGCCGGAGCTGCTGCGGGAGGATTTTCAAGAGGTCATGGACTGGAACACGCCCGCAGCCGCGGCGGAACTGGGCAAGGCAGTCAGCACGATTGCCGAGCAGGTGCTCCGCCAGATAGAAAGAACCGTCCGAAATGCGGAAAGGAGCATGGAACATGAGCGAACTGAAGTACACACAGCACGGGGATTGCCTGCTGCCGGAAATGGAACTGACCGAAGAGGAACAGCAGCCGCTGGGCAAGTACGGGATGATGCGCCAGCAGTATCTGGCGAGCGAGCGTCCGGGGCTGTATACGCGGCTGCTCCTGAGCGGGCGGCTGATGACGCACCTGCACGAAATCGAGCAGAGCGCGCAGAATCGGCTGAACAGCCTGATGCACATCCTGCCGAAGCAGAGCGGCGTGACCGAGGACATGAAGGCGGAGAACCCGATGCGCTGGGCGGCGCAGATGAACAGCCTGAAACATCAGGCGGAGGAAATGATTCTTTCGGAGCTGATTTACAGCTAAGCGGTTATACGCCGCAGCTGGAGCAGATGAGTTTTTTCCTGCCGACAGAAAACGAGCAGATTCAGCTGGTGGACAATTTTGAGGCGGAGAGTGCGCAAGCACCCTTCGCTTTTTCTGTACCGCAGGAAGTGGTGGATGAGTTTCTGCGCAGCGGCAGCAATACGGCTGACCATCGGATGAAGGTCACGGCGGACTTTGCCAAGCAGCTTTCGCCTGAAACCATTGCCCAGCGCCTTCCGCGGATTTATCACGGCGGATTCGGCATGATGTACATGGGCAAGCCGTACAGCGCGTGGTACGACGCAACCGGCATTCGGGTTGCAAGCGGGAAAAGCGCCCGCGATGTGCCGAATGCGCAGCGGATTGCATGGGCGGATGCCGCACGGCGCATCGGGGAGCTGCTGGAATCCGGCGAATTTCTTGGCATGATGGAGCTGGCACAGACCCCGGTGCATGAGCGGGCAATGGCAGCGCAGGGGCTTTGGTACATGTACCACGACATGGCGGAGGAAGGCAAAGGCTATTTTCCCTCCATGAAGAGTATTCGCGGAAGCAGCTTCCCCGAAGAAACAGCGCGGCTGACGGAGCAGCTTGCCAACCCGGAATTTCTGTCAAGGCTGACAGCAGAAGCAGCGCAGTTTGCGGAAGATGCGCGGGAAAATCGGAACCTCCTGCGATTTCCCTTCCACAACCCGGAGGCTGTCCTGAACACGCTCAAAGAGCTGGCGTTTCCGCGGCGGGAATATGAATCCCTGCTTGTCGAAGTTCCCAAACCGGACGGCTTCATCACGGAGGATGAAATCGACGATACGCTCAGCAGCGGCGGCAATATGTCGGGCGGCAAACGGCGCATCTACCAGTATTTCACCGAAGCACCTGCACGCTCGATGACCGAAAAGGCGGATTTCCTCAAAGACGAGTATGGCATAGGCGGGCGTACTCCTGCGGTATCCGGTGCGGATGGCAGCAATGAAGCGCATGACAGCAAGGGCATTGTGCTGCAAAAAAACGGCTGTGCGCTTGTCAAAATGCAGTGGACGAAGGTGGCGGCGCGCATTGACACGCTGATTCGCCGGGGGCAGTATCTGACGAAGGATGCAATGGCCGATTTTGGCAGGCAGGAAGCTGCCGAAGATGCCCTCCCAAAGGAAGTAGCGCCGGATGTGGACGATGAAAATCGGGCGGACCAAGGCAAAGAAGCAGACGAATCTGTTTCCGCCGAGGAAAGCGCCGCACCTGCTGATGCCGCTGAAAATCCAGCTTCCTCCGAAACCGCTGCCTATGCGGTCGGCGATACGGTCTATCTGGACGACACGCTCTTTGTGATCGAGGCAAAAAGTGCGTTCGGCGTTCAGCTGCGCGACCCGTCCCAGCGCTATCCTATTTTCCGGGCGGAAAGTCTGCCGCGCTTTGAGCAGCTGCTGGCAGCGGACGAACGGAATGCGCATTTCCTGCCAGCGGCAGAAACCGCGCTGCGGAATATCGTGCTTGATTTGTCCGCCAGCGCATCCGAACAGCGCGAATCAGCGCCCGAACCGCCAGCGGCAGAAAACTTCCGCATTACGGATGAACATTTGGGGGAAGGCAGCGCAAAGGCGAAATTCAGTGCGAACATCGAAGCCGTTTCCGTGCTGAAGATGGTCGAAAGCGAGCATCGTTCGGCATTACCGCAGGAACAGGAAGTGCTGTCCCGCTATGTGGGCTGGGGCGGCTTGCCGCAAGCCTTTGACGAGCGCAACGAGGCGTGGCACAGCGAATACAGCGCGCTGAAATCCCTGCTGACGCAGGAAGAATACGAAGCTGCCCGTGCATCCACCCTGAACGCGCATTACACCAGCCCGCTTGTCATCCGTGCCATTTATGCGGCGGTGGAACAGCTGGGCTTCCGGTCGGGCAATGTGCTGGAACCCAGCTGCGGCGTGGGCAATTTCTTCGGGATGCTGCCGGACAGCATGAAGGAAAGCCGCCTGTACGGGGTGGAGCTGGACAGCATCACAGGACGCATCGCCCAGCAGCTGTATCCCAAGGCGCACATCACCATTGCAGGCTTTGAAACGACTGACCGCAGGGATTTCTTTGACCTTGCCATCGGCAATGTGCCGTTCGGGGCGTATCAGGTGCAGGACAAAGCCTTTGCCCGCTACAATTTCCTGATTCACGATTACTTTTTTGCGAAAACGCTGGAACAGGTGCGTCCCGGCGGCGTAATTGCCTACATCACTTCCAAGGGGACGATGGACAAGCAGAATCCGGCAGTGCGCCGGTACATTGCAGAGCGTGCCGAGCTGTTAGGCGCGATTCGGCTGCCGAACACAGCGTTCAAGGCGAATGCCGGTACGGAAGTCACGTCGGACATCCTCTTTTTGCAGAAACGCGAGCGCCCGCTGGCGGTCGAACCCGATTGGGTGCATCTGGGACAGACGGCAAACGGCATTCCGGTCAACAGCTATTTCGCGGCGCATCCTGAAATGATGCTGGGGACAATGGTGCGCGAACCCGGTCTTTACGGCAATGAGAATGAAACCGCGTGCATCCCGCTGGAAGGGGCAGTGCTTTCCGAGCAGCTGACCGAGGCGGTGCAGCATATCCGCGGCGAATATCAGGCAGCAGAACTGCCGAATCAGTTGGAAGGCGAAGCAGCGGCAGATACGATTCCAGCTGACCCCAATATGAAAAATTACGCCTTCACAATGGTGGATGGCGAGGTATATTACCGCACCAACTCTGTTATGGTCAGGCAGAAATTGCCCTTGCCCGCGCTGGAGCGCATCCGCGGCATGGTTGACCTCCGGCAGCAGGTGAACGACCTCATTCAGGCGCAGCTGGACAATGCGGATGATGCTGCCCTTGCGCCGATACAGGCACGGCTGAATCAGCAGTACGATGCGTTTACGGCAAAGTACGGGCTCATCAACGCCCGCAGCAATGCCAACGCGTTTTCGAGCGATTCTTCCTATTATCTGCTCTGCTCGCTGGAAGTCCTCAATGAGCAGGGCGGATTGGCACGCAAGGCGGATATGTTCACCAAGCGGACAATTCGCCAGCAGACGGTCATTACGCACGTCGATACAGCGGCGGAAGCGCTGGCGGTCTCCATTGCGGAGAAAGCGCGGGTTGACCTGCCCTACATGGCGCAGCTGACGGGCATTGAGCCGGAACAGCTGACCAAGGAATTGAACGGCGTTATTTTCCCGGTTCCGAATCAAGACATCTATGTGACCGCCGACGAATATCTGTCGGGCAATGTGCGGCAGAAACTGCGGGAGGCAATGCAGGCAGCAGTGCAAAATCCCCTGTATCTTCCCAATGTAACTGCCCTGAAAGCCGCACAGCCCAAGGATTTGGATGCTTCCGAAATCGACGTGCGGCTGGGGGCAACGTGGCTGGACAAGTCGGTGATTCAGGACTTTATGCTCGAAACCTTCGCGCCGCCGATGTATCTGCATCGGGTGATTCATGTGAACTATTCTGAATATACGGCGGAATGGAACATTTCGGGGAAATCTGCGGTATCCGAGAGTAACGTGACCGCGTATGTGACGTATGGCACAAGACGGGCAAACGCCTATCGGATTCTGGAGGACACGCTGAATCTGCGGGATGTCCGCATCTATGATATGGTCACTGACCCGGATGGAAAGGAGCGGCGCGTCCTCAACCAGAAGGAAACGACGCTGGCGCAGCAGAAGCAGCAGGCCATCAAGGCGGCGTTCCGCGAGTGGATTTGGAAAGACCCGAACCGGCGCGAAACGCTGGTGGCGCAGTATAACGAGCTGTTCAACGCCACCCGTCCCCGTGAGTACGACGGGCAACACATCACCTTCGGCGGCATGACTCCGGATATTCAGCTTCGCGAGCATCAACGGAACGCCGTTGCACACATCCTGTACGGCGGCAATACGCTGCTGGCACACGAAGTGGGGGCAGGGAAAAGTGTGACACGTTCGCAACTGAAAAGGTTGCGCACAAGTCAATAGAATTGGGAACCAGAAAGGAGTCCCTGAAAAGACTTGGAGAACTAATATTCCGATAGGTGGAATGATGGGGTAACGCCCTGAAACGCCTACCTTATAAACTGCGATATGCGGCAGTCCTCTGTAACAAGGAATGCGGTATAACGCTCGCGAAAGTCGGCGGAAATGCACCCAAACGGATTATGCCGCGGAAAGCGTCCCAGCGGTGGGATGTGTGCATGATACGCCGGAGGTCTACAAACTGCCTATGGTCAGAATGTCATGATGACTGACGAAATCCCGAATGTACGGGTCTAAAAGGCGCAGGAGCAGAAATGTTCCTTTCCGATTACGGAAGTATGTGAGGATGAGTAAGAATTTTTACTGTGAAAGTCCTTGCGATGCGACAGGCATCGCCCAGCATACAGGCTCAGAGGGACACCTAAGGGCAGATATGTACAGATAGGAATATTGGAACGTGGAAAAACTGGAACACGGAGCTGGTTACGGGCGATGAGGTGTTGGATTGGAAGTCGCATTGCGTATAACAATTCTTTATCCAGTTGAGAGAGATGGCACAGTACCGAGAAAGCCGTGGAAACACGGTGACGGGATAGCCATTAGTCGTCAGCAAACAATCAATTGAGAACTATACAGACACAAAGGTTCGAGTATGACTAAGAAAAGCGAAATCCTCTCATAAGGAGGAAAGTACCTGACTTTGGCAAACAAGAAGAAACCCTTAAAGAAACAAAAAATCCGCAACGCTGAATACTACGATATGCAGTTTGTTTTTGACGAACTGTATGCAGCGAGTGTCAAGGGGCAACGGTTTCGCCATCTGATGGAACTGATAAAGCACCCTGAAAATATCAAGCTGGCATACAGGAACATTCGCAAGAACAGCGGCAGTCGAACGGCGGGTGTGGACAACAAGACAATAAGCGATTTGAACAAGTGGAACGAAACTGCACTGGTTGACCATGTTCAACGAAAGCTGGACTGGTATGTTCCCAATGCTGTCCGCAGAGTGGAGATACCCAAAGACAACGGGAAAACCCGTCTCCTTGGAATCCCGACGATTATGGACAGGCTCATTCAGCAATGTGTTCTGCAAGTATTAGAACCTATCTGTGAAGCAAAATTATTCAAGCGAAGCAATGGTTTCAGACCAAATCGCAGTGCGGAAAATGCTATTGCCCAAGCAGAAAGAATGATACAGGGCGTAGGCTGCCATTACGTCATTGACATAGATATTAAATCATTCTTTGACAATGTGGACCACGGAAAACTGCTGAAACAGATGTGGACACTTGGAATCCGGGATAAAAAGCTGCTGTCTATTATTTCTGCTATGATGAAGGCGGAAGTGGCAGGAATCGGCTTCCCGGAGAAGGGTACGCCGCAGGGCGGCATCATTTCTCCGCTGCTGTCAAACATCGTTCTGAACGAATTGGACTGGTGGATTGTCAGCCAGTGGGAAGAAATGCCCACCCGAAGGAACTATGTACACAGAATCTATGCGAATGGAACGCCTGACAAAAGCAATACTATCCGTACCCTGCGCAATTACACCAGACTGAAAGAGTGTTATCTTGTCCGCTATGCAGATGACTTCAAAATCTTCTGTAAAAAGCGTACAGATGCGGTCAAGCTGTTTGCAGCTGCAAAGCAATGGCTTAGAGAGCGTCTTGGGCTGGAAATCAGCCCGGAGAAATCAAAAATCGTAAATTTGAAGCGCCATTGCTCCGAGTTTCTGGGCTTTAAGCTGAAAGTCCGAACGAAGGGAAAGAAGCCTGACGGACAGCCGCGGTATGTGGTAGAAGCGCATATCAAGGACAAAGCATTGCTGAAAATCCGGGAGAAAAGCAAAGAAATCATAGGACAGCTGCGGCAGACCTATGATAAAAGGATGGAATATCGTCTGATACAGAAATACAACTCCTATGTCATGGGCGTTCACAACTATTACTGCATTGCAACCCATGTGAACATGGACTTCCATAAAATCGCTTTCGATGTCAAAAAGAGCCTTTACAACAGATTGAAGCACAGGCTGCAAAAGAGCGGTCAAATCACGAACAGGTATATCAAGGAGAAATATGGCACGAGCCGGGAAGTGCGCTACCTGAATGGTCACGCAATCGTCCCGATTGCCTATGTTCAGCATAGAGTTCCTATGGACAAGAAAAGTCGGGTAAATAAGTACACGCCAGAGGGTCGCGTTGAGATTCATAAGAATCTTGCCAGTATCAATATGGCAGTCCTCTATCACCTGATGAATCGTCCGTGCGGTAAGCAGAGTGTGGAATATAATGATAACCGCATTGCACTCTATGTTGCTCAGAAGGGAAGATGTGCTGTATCTGGAGTGGAACTGGATGCAAGTCAAGTGGATTGTCACCACAAAAAGCCGTTGGTGCTGGGTGGCGATGACAGTTACTCAAACTTGATTATTGTTTCCGATGCAGTTCATATCCTCATTCATTCCAGCAATGAGCGTACCATCCGAAAATACCTGAAAGTGCTGAACCTTGACCCAAAGCAGCTGGCAAAGCTCAACAAGCTTCGTGTAATGGCAGAAATGCCGGAACTCGTTTTCTAAAGGGCAAATCTGTTTGATGTATAGATTGTCACAAAATTGCTGACGATGGAAAGCCGTGTGATGGGAAACTGTCACGCACGGTTTGGAGCGGGGGAAAATCTGGAGGAAGGGATGTACAATTTACGTTTGTATACTCTGACCTAAGGATTACCTATCGCTATCGTTTGAAATGGTGGCAGCAGCGATGGAATCCAAGCGGCTTGGGCTTTGCCAGAAGCCGCTTTTTGTCGTCCCAAATCATCTGACTGAGCAGTGGGCATCCGAGTTCATCCGCCTCTATCCCTCTGCCAGCATTCTGGTTGCTACGAAAAAGGACTTTGAGCGCGCCAATCGGCAGAAATTCTGCGCGCGCATTGCGACGGGCGATTATGACGCGGTGATTATCGGACACAGCCAGTTTGAGCGGATTCCCGTCTCGCAAGAGCGGCAGCAGCGCCTTCTCCGGGAGCAGCTGGATGACATTACGCATGGCATCGAAGAACTCAAGTACCAGCGCGGCGAGCAGTTTTCCATCAAGCAGCTGGAACGCACCCGCAAACAGCTGGAAAACAGGCTCTCCAAACTGGAAGCCGAAGAACGGAAGGATGATGTCGTCACCTTCGAGCAACTGGGGGTGGACAGACTCTATGTGGACGAGGCGCATTCATTCAAAAATTTATTTTTGTATACAAAAATGCGGAACGTCGCAGGGCTTTCGCAGACAGAATCGCAGAAATCATCGGATATGTTCCTGAAATGCCGATATATGGACGAAATCACCGGCGGCAAGGGCATTGTGTTTGCAACGGGTACGCCCGTCAGCAACAGCATGACGGAGCTGTACACCATGCAGCGCTACCTGCAGTACGGCACATTGCAGCAGAAAAGCATGTCGCATTTTGATGCGTGGGCTTCCACTTTCGGGGAAACCACGACCGCGATTGAACTCGCTCCGGAAGGGACGGGCTATCGGGCGCGGACGCGCTTTGCAAAGTTCTTCAACCTCCCGGAGCTGATGAACCTTTTCAAGGAAGTTGCGGACATCAAGACGGCTGATCAGCTGAATCTGCCCCGACCGACCGCGCACTACGAAACAGTGGTGGTGAAGCCGTCTGCCTATCAGCAGGAAATGGTGCAGGCGCTTTCGGAGCGGGCGGCAGCGGTTCACAGCGGTGCGGTTGATCCGAGCGTGGACAACATGCTGCGCATCACCTCCGACGGGCGGAAGCTGGGGCTTGACCAGCGGCTGATGAATCCGCTTCTGCCGGATAATCCGGGCAGCAAGGTCAACGCCTGCGTCCAAAACATTGTCCGCATCTGGCGCGAAGGAGCGGCGGAAAAGCTGACACAGCTGGTTTTCTGCGACCTGTCCACCCCGCGCGGCAAGGCGGCTTCGGAGAAGGAAACAGCGGATGCAGACACGCTTTTGGCGGACGAAATGGGCAGCGAGAACTTCAATGTGTATGATGACATTCGCGCCAAGCTGATTGCGCAGGGCATCCCGAAGGAGCAGATTGCCTTTATCCACGAAGCGAACACAGAAGTGCGGAAGAAGGAGCTTTTCGCGAAGGTACGCAGCGGGCAGGTGCGCGTCCTGATGGGCAGCACCGCAAAAATGGGCGCAGGAACAAACGTTCGTGCGACTCGTTTGTAACTGAAAAGGTTACGCTCAAGTCAAAATTCTGCAAGATTGAAAGGAGCTTGGAAATTGATTTGAAGAACTGATATTCCAACAGGTGGAATGAGGGGGCAACGCCCTGAAACGCCTGCCTTGATACTGCGGTGTGCGGCAAGGTTTGCAGAAATTGAGCCGTGCAAAGCCCGCTGAAGTCGGCGGAAATCTGCCCCAACAGGCAGTCATGTGCTGTGGAAAGTGTCCCAGAGGTGGGATATGCAGATGATACGCCGGAGGTCTATAAAATCCCTATGGTGAGGATGTCATCCATGACCGACGAAGTCCGAGTGTTAGGGTCTATAGCGTGATATGGCAGAAATGTCATTGTCGTAAATGTACGGCGTGCGTGAGGTTGAGTAAAAATGGACGTTATGAAAAACCTTGGAGTGTTACAGGCACTTCCAAGCGCACAGGCTCATAGGACAGCCTAAGGGGATTATGCACAGATAGGAATATCGGAACGAGGAAAGGTCGGAACGCTGAGTGTCTGCACACGATGAAGCGGTGGTTACAAAAAATCGAGCAGTGAAACAAGTAACCTTTATCCCGACTGAGAGCGGCGGCAAGACTGATGAAGCCCCTGTAACAGGGGCGGAAGAATAGCCGCCAGTCATTTGCAAAACAAATATTCTAAAAAGCAATATATCAAAGGTTCGAGTAAGACTAAAAAAGGCGAAAGCCGACTTTGACAGGACGAAAACTGCTCAAACGCCAAAAGCTGAGGAACAACGAATACTATGATATGCAGTCAGTATTCGACGAACTGTATGAAAATAGTCTTGCGAAATGTGAATTTAAGAATCTTATCAGCATCATCACGGCTGAAGAAAATATCAGGTTAGCTTATAGAAATCTAAAAAAGAATGCTGGAAGCAGAACGCCCGGTACGGATGGGAAAACCATCGCAGACCTTGCAAAAATGAGTGAGCCGGAACTGATTGGTTTTGTACAGCAAAAATTCAACTGGTATCAGCCGCGGTCTGTCAGACGAAAAGAGATTCCCAAGGGAAATGGCAAAACCAGACCTCTTGGGATTCCCACCATCGTGGACAGACTGATACAGCAATGTGTCCTGCAAATCAATATGTGGTCATATCACATATTGCACCCAAAGCATTGGACAGGATAAAGGAGACTGCGAAAAAGAAAGTCAAGGCAATCCAGCACTCATCCGGTGAAATGGAAGAATTCAAGGCTGTAAGCGACTACAACAGTTTTGTCATGGGTATCCACAACTACTACCGCATGGCAACTGCTGCGTCCCCGGACATACAGCGATTAGCATTTGAAATTAAGATTTCTATAAAAAACAGGCTGCAAGAGCGAGTAAGGCGACGAAGCAATCAAACAATTCCTGAATATGCCAAACGGTATGCAAGGAGCAGGGAAATACGATTTATCGGCAAGAACATCCTGCTTCTGATTGGTTATATTCAGCATCATCCGCCAATTCACAAAAAGAAATCGGTGAATAAATACACCGCTGCTGGACGAGCGGAAATACACAAGAATCTGGAGCGTGTAGACATGTCAATCCTGCACAGTCTCATGAAAAACCCAATTACGAGCGCCACGGTGGAGTATAACGATAACCGTATATCCCTCTATGTGGCGCAGCAAGGGAAATGTGCCATTACGAAAAAGCAACTGTCCCTTGAAGAAATCCATTGCCACCACAAAAAGCCTAAGTCGCTGGGCGGTGGGGACAATTACGCAAACCTGATTATTCTGCATGAACGGATTCACAGACTGATTCACGCAACGCAAAAAGGTACTATTTCTGCAATCATGCAGACCGTACAGCTAAACAAACAGCAGCTTGATAAGCTGAATAAGCTCAGAAAGTTAGCTGGAGTCGAGGCAATTACGTTAGAGCAGCAAGACACCTGCTGCTGATTAGAATAACAATTTGTAAATGATGGAAAGCCGTGTGAGTGGAAACGCTCATGCACGGTTTGGAGTGGGGGAAAATCTGGAGGTGAGTTTGCCAAAGGATTACCTATCACTATAGGATCGTCTGATCGCCCTTCATGATCTGGACTGCCCCTGGCGGCCTGGTGATCTGGAGCAGCGTTCGGGACGCATTGTCCGGCAGGGCAATCAGAATCCTGATGTACAGATTTACCGCTATGTTACCGAGGGCACCTTTGACGCCTATCTCTGGCAGACGGTGGAGAACAAGCAGAAAGTGCGCCCAGATAGGGTGCAGTGAGAAGTTAAGGCCAAACCACGCAAAGCAGTGCGTGAAACAACCTGATTAACCGAAAGGCGAAAGCTGAAACGGGAACATAGCACGGCAGGAAAGCGGAAAGTTACCCAAAGGCAATCGGGTACGACTGAGCCGCAATGTTAAGCAGATACAAGGATAAAGCTGAGTTTGTTGAAGACAAGTTTCGAGTACCAGTTTTGTTCTGGCAGAGGAAAGTGCCTGAAATCTCTGATGTGAGCACGGATGTATAAATTTTTGGTACACCCGGCTGCTGTACGCTCACATTACACGCGGGAGAACCCGTAGTAAAGAAACGAAAGTCTATCCGACAATCTGCATTTGCCAACTCACTGTGCTAACTGGGGATTGCCTAAACAGGAACGCCAATGAAGGAGGTGAAATCAGGCTATAGCATGGAGTGCTTGAAAATCCTGCATGGCAACGGAGCCGCCGTAGTAGTCCGAGAATGGGAAATCCATTTACATGGCGAAGGGCGGCAGTTACAACGAACCAAAATCAAAAAAGATTAGGGAGGAATACCTCAATGGCAGAAATGCAACCAACGATGGCGATTTTGGAGAGAATTAAGAAGAATTCCAAAGAAAATAAGGACGAAGTGTTTACAAGGCTATATCGTTATATGCTTCGTCCAGACCTGTACTACATCGCCTATAAGAATCTGTATGCAAATAAAGGTGCGGCAACTGAGGGTGTGAATAACGATACGGCAGATGGCTTCAGCGAGGAGAAAATCATAAAGATAATTGATTCGCTCCGCGACGAAAGTTATCAGCCAAAACCCTCGCGAAGAACCTACCGTAAGAAAGCAAATGGCAAAATGCGTCCACTTGGAATCCCTACCTTTACGGACAAGCTTGTACAAGAGGTGCTGCGTATGATACTGGAGGCAGTGTACGAACCTGTTTTTATGGACTGCTCACATGGATTCAGACCAAACAGGAGCTGTCATACTGCACTCAAAGACTTAAAACACCAGTTTCATGGTACAAGATGGTTCATCGAAGGTGACATTAAGGGATGCTTTGACAATATCGACCACCAGACACTCATTGGTGTCATCGGGAAGAAGGTCAAAGACGCAAGGCTCCATAAGCTGATATGGAAGTTTCTGAAAGCTGGATATATGGAAGAATGGGAATACCACAGCACCTATAGTGGTACACCCCAAGGTGGAATTATTTCACCACTCTTCGCCAATATCTACCTGAATGAACTGGATAAATATATCAGTACGCTGGCAGAAAACTTTGAAAAGCCAGGGGACACAATCTGCACTCCCGAATACGGAACAATCAAGCGTCAGCGGCTCAAATTATCTGAGGCAATAAAGCGTGCAACAGAACCCGAGCGCACGGAACTGCTTAGGCAATATAATGCCCTACGCGCTCAACAGCTTAAAACACCATATAAGTCGCAGACGGATAAGAAAATCAAGTATATCCGCTACGCCGATGATTTTCTGATTGGTGTAAATGGCAGTAAGGAAGATTGTGTTCAGCTCAAACAACAGCTTTCGGAGTTTATTGCAGGAAAACTCAAAATGGAGCTAAGCGCCGAAAAGACGCTGATTACACATAGCAACACCTATGCAAGATTCTTGGGTTATGATGTACGGGTCAGGCGCAATGGAACGGTCAAACATGGAGCCACTAATCGTGTGAAAAAGCGCACTCTGAACAATATGACAGAGTTAGCTATTCCTCTGGAAGACAAAATAATGCGGTTTCTGTTTGACAAGCAAATCATTGAACAGCGCCCGAACGGTGACATTATACCGATTCACAGGAAAGCTTTACTGCGATGTACTGAACTGGAAATTGTCTCAGCATATAATGCAGAGCTAAGAGGAATCTGCAACTATTACTCGATGGCAAGTAATTTCAACAAGCTGAATTACTTTGCCTATCTGATGGAGTATAGCTGCCTAAAAACTCTCGCTTCAAAGCATAAATGCAGTTGCGGACAGATCAAGGATAAGTATAAAGACGGAAAAGGCAAATGGGGCATTCCATACGAAACCAAACAGGGAGAAAAACGCTGCTATTTCGCACAATATGCAGAATGCAAAATGTGAAGAACGCCAGCGACAAAATCTCTGGTAAGACAACCCTATACGCCTACACAAAGACTTCATTTGAAAGCCGTCTCGCAGCTAAAGTCTGTGAACTGTGTGGTACAACCGCTGCGCAGAGCTATGAAATTCACCATGTTCACAAAGTTAAAGACCTCAAGGGAAAAGAACTATGGGAACAGGTTATGATAGCCAAGCGCCGGAAAACAATCGTACTATGCAAAAAATGTCACTATGCGATTCACAATAGAATTCTTCAAAAATTGAGTTGTAATGGCGAGCCGTGTACATCGAGAGATGTAAGCACGGTTTTGGGAGGGGACTGCGCAAACCTATCGCCGAAAGGTGGCAAGGCGGTGCTTTCCTACTCCACTTCATCAGCCAAATTATGACCAGCAAAAGCCCTGACCGCTCCTGTGACGACGTGGATGAAACAGCGCTGTCCTACGCGGAAATCAAGGCGCTGTGTGCCGGCGACCCGCACATCAGGGGAAAAAATGGATTTGGATGTGGACGTGGCACGTCTGCGGCTGATGAAGGCCGACCATCAAAGCCAGCAGTATCGGCTGGAAGATCAGCTGCTGAAAGTTTTTCCGCGGCAGCTGGAGCACGACACACAGCTGCTGGAAGGCTTTGCGCAGGATAAGGCAACGCTGGCGGCGCATCCCGAACCCGAAGCGGAGTTTGGCGGACTGACCATTCGCGGAAGTCTCATTGAGGAGAAGGAAGCGGCGGGCAAAGCCATTCTTGCTGCGTGCAAGGAAGCGGCACAGGGGAATCCGGTGGAGTTTGGCGCTTATCGCGGGCTGACCATGAGCGTCCAGTTCGATTCGTTTGCCAATAAATTCAGGCTCACCCTGCGCGGCGCGGTTTCGCATATCATGGAAGTCGGCAGCGACGCAAGGGGCAACATCACCCGCTTAACGAACCTGATTCAGACGCTTCCCGACCGAATGGCAAAGGTGCAAGCACGCCTTGATGCGACCAAGCAGCAGATGACAGCGGCGAAAGCGGAGCTGGACAAGCCCTTTCCGCAGGAGGAAGAGCTGAAAACCAAAAGTGCAAGGCTGGCGGAACTGGACGCAGAATTGAACATGGATCAGCGCCCTGTCAGCCGAGAAAAGAGCGCAGAACAGGAACGATAATCCGAAAAAGGAGGATGAAATGGACACGATTGCAATGACAGCCGTCTACCCGCACGATGCGGCATATGCCCGCGCGCACGGCGAACTGGCAGAATATCGGAATGCGCGCCGGCGCAATATCGCCTGCAAAGACGCCATCGAAGAAGCGATTGCGAAGCATTTCGACGGGATGCACTTGGACGAAGCGTGTGTCAAGGAGGTGCTTGACCAATACGGCAGCGAGCGGGTAACGCTGGTGCTGGCGGCAACGGTGCAGGAAAAAGTCTGGGATGGACGCTTTTCTAATGCAAACAAGCGCTGGGCGCTCGAAAGGGAGATTCCCCGCGAGCCTGACCGCTGGAGTGCGTATGCCGTCGCCGCGCATCCGGTGATTCTGAATGACTTCATCAATCTGGCACGGCAGGAAATGCAGAAACGTGAACGTCCGCCTGCTGCAAAAAACGAAGAAGCGATTCGACAGCCTTGCGCAAAGGCGTTTCAGGAGAGAGAATGAAGAAGGAGAAAGCGCTGCGGTCGAAGATGCTTCACTTTGCCGTGACGGAAGAGGAAGCACGCATCATCGACGCAAAGATGAAGCAGCTGGAAATTCGGAACATGTCGGCGTTTCTCCGCGCGATGGTGTTGAACGGCTATGTCCTGAAACTCGATTTGCCGCAGCTTCGCGAAATGATTCGCCTGCTGGGGAATCTGACGAACAACGTCAACCAGATTGCCCGCAGGGTCAACGAACACGGCAGCATCTACGAATCAGAGATTGACGAAATTCAGGAGAAAGTCAATCAGCTGCTGTGCATGATGAACCAGCTGCTTTCCACGCTCCAGCTGAACACAGTATAAGGAGGAACTTCTATGCGCAAGACAATCCTGAAAATCATCCTGTGCCCCGTTATCCTGCTGACAAGGCTTATCCTGTGCGCCGCTGCCTTCGTCACTTCGCTGGCGGGTTCCGTTATCGGGCTGAGCGCATCGCTCTTTGGCATCCTGTCGCTGATGGCGTTTGTCACCGGCAGCTGGCAGAACGGGATTGCTTTCGCGGTGCTGATGCTGCTGGTGAGTCCCGCCGGTCTGCCCGGTATCGCCCATCTGATTTTGGAGAATGTCAGCCGAGTGCTTGGCTTTTTCGAGCGGCTGCTGACGTAATACTATTTCCAGATTCGCCTGTGCCATCTGCTTGCGCCTTTTTGATTCTGGCGTCCACTCATTCCACTTAGCGTAGCGCTGCTACGCTGCGTTTCATTCGTGTTAGCCAGAATGCAAAAATTCGCGGCGCATCTTGGCGCATTCTTATCTGGAAATAGTATAAAAACGCAAAAATCATGAAACGCGCTTCTCTTCGGAGGGGCGCGTTTTTCTGCAATCAGGAGGATAACAATGGCGACCACCCGCATCATATCAATGCATATCAACAAGGGCAAGACAATCGCCCAGTGCCTGAAAGCACGGCTGGATTATGTGAAAAACCCGGACAAGACCGAGCATGGCAGGCTGATTTCCGCCTATGCCTGTGCGCCCGAAACCGCTGACCAAGAGTTTCTGCTGAACCGAAATGCCTATATCGCGAAAACTGGACGGCGCATTCGCAATGAAGTAATTGCGTATCAGGTGCGGCAATCCTTCCAGCCGGGAGAAGTAACGCCGGAGGAAGCCAACAAAATCGGCTATGAGCTGGCTTCCCGGCTGCTGAACGGGGATTTCGCGTTCCTCGTGGCGACGCATGATGACCATGCGCACATCCACAATCACATTGTGTTCAGCGCCGTTTCGCTGGACTGCAACCACAAATTCAAGGATGTGCTTCGCTCCGGCAAAGTCGTTGCGGAGCTGAGCGACAGCCTCTGCCGCGAGCATCGGCTCTCCATCGTCGAAAATCCGCAGGATAAAACCGTCTCATACGATAAGTGGAAGGGCAGCAGCGTCCGTATCACCAGCCGCGACACGATTCGCATGATGATTGACAGCGCCCTGCGGATGCAGCCTGACGGTTTTGACGCCCTGATGCAGCTGCTTGAAGAAGCCGGATGCAGGGTGAAGCGCGGCGCACAAATCAGCGTGAAGCCGCCATCCGGCAAGCGCTTTATCCGCCTTGATTCTCTGGGCGCAGCGTACACGGAGGCTGCTTTGCGGAATGTGCTGGACGACAGGCAGGTGCATATTCCCCGGATTCCGAGAAGCCAGTACACGGGCAGGCAGATTGCGCTGCTGATTGATATTGAGAAGAAGATGCGCGAGGGCAAAGGCAGGGGCTATCAGGTATGGGCAGAGCGGCACAACCTTGACGCTGTTTCGCAGTCCATCATTTATCTGAAAGAAAACGAAATCAATTCGTATGAAGAACTGATGCGCAGGATTGCCGACGGGACAAAGCGGCGAAATCAGCTCAAAGACAGCATGAAAACTTGCCAAACGCGGATGAAAGCAGTCAGCGAGCAGCGAAAAGCGATTTTGACATATCGCAGAACGCAGGCGGTTTATGCGCAGTACCGGGAATCCGGCTGGTCGCCGCAGTTTTATCAGGCACACGCGAAGGAGATTGAAGCCCACAAAGCAGCGCAGGCGGTGTACGCGAAAGCGGACGGAAAGCTGCCGACGCTTGCGGAGCTGTCCGCTGAATATGAGCGCCTGCTGTGCCAGAAGCGAGCAGACAGCGCTGCGTTTGCCGAGGTAAAAGCGGAGGTTAGCAGCCTATGGCATATCAAAACGAACATGGATACCATTGCCAGCGACGAGCTGATTGAAGAAAAAGAAATTTCGCGTGCCGACCGAAACGCGCGCTAAGGCAAGTGCCTATTTCCCTTCTGCGCCAACAGCGTCGGAGTTTCTGTTTTTTTCGGGCGCACTGTGCCTGACAACCGCAGAGCCTGCTCTGCATTAGCGGGGATTGGGGAGCATCTCCCCAACAAGCAAGATGTCATTTTTAGCAAAATGACCCTGCTTGCTAATATGATACTGTACGGTATTTACGTTAGCGTAAAAGAGAAATTTGCTTGCTTTACATCCGAGCGTATTTCAGTGCAAATGCAAAAGAAAAATATACGTTATTTTTGAAAATCGCGTAAAAAACGGCGAAGAAATTGCCAGTTATAATGGAGGGGAAAGCTGTCATGCAGCAAAATAATAATTCCCCGCGGAGGAAAAGATGAGCTTTACAATGAAAGATGCTTACAGCGTTATGCTGAGGGAGTACCCGGATGTAATGAACATCGAGCAGATGAGCCAAGCATTGGGGGTAAGCACCAAAACGGGTTACGGTCTGCTGAAAAGCGGCAAAGTTGCCTGCTTGAGGGTAGGACGCGCTTATCGGATTCCCAAGGTGCATCTGCTGACTTATATGAAGGTTATGGAGCAGGAGAAGTCAGGGAAAACTAACGGATGATAGCGGCGCAGCGACAAAAAGATGAGGGAGGGACAAGATTGTGGTTGCAGGACATTTGCAGGAAAAGAAAGGGTACTACTATGCGGTGCTCAGTTACAAGGATGCTGATAAGCGACGCAGGACAAAGTGGATTGCCAGCGGTCTGCCTGTGAAAGGCAATAAGAAGAAAGCGGAAGGATTTCTTCAGGAACAGCGGCGCAGCTTTGAGATTCCGCTGGCGGATCAGCCTATTGCCAAAGATGGGCAGGAACTTTTTGCAGATTATCTTCAGCGATGGCTGCAAGTTGCTAAGACAACGGTTGCACCGACCACCTATGGTTCTTACGGCGGGCTGCTTCGGAATCCGATTGACCCGTGGTTCCGGAAGAAGCGAATTACGCTGCAAGGGCTGACCGCTTCCGATCTGCAGGCGTTTTATATGGAGCAGGGGAAGCGCGTGAAGCCGAACACAGTCATTCATTACCATGCCGTGATTCATCGAGCGCTCAAATATGCTGTCAAGACAGATTTGATTTCTGTAAATCCGGCGGATAAGGTAGATCGCCCGCGCAAAAATGGTTATCAGGCGAATTTCTATTCGGAAAGTGAAATTGCGGCGCTGTTTGCGGCAATTTCGGACACGCTGATTGAAGTTCCGGTGAAGCTGGCGGCCTTCTATGGTCTGCGCCGCAGCGAGGTGATGGGCTTGCGCTGGGATGCCGTTGACTTTGTGCATAACACCATTTGCATTCGGCACACAGTGACTGGATGCACGATTGACGGGCAGTACCAGATTATCGCGGCGGACACGACCAAGACTCGCTCCAGCCGCCGAACACTGCCGCTTGTGCCTACTGTGAGAGAAATGCTTCTCCGATTGAAGGAACAGCAGGAACAGAACCGAAAAATCTGCGGTCAATCTTACAGCCGGGAGTTTGCAGATTACATTTGCGTCAATAAACTGGGGGAACGGATTCGCCCAGCATATCTTTCCAGCTGCTTCAGCAAAGCGCTGGAGCAAAACCACTTGCGGCATATCCGCTTTCACGACCTGCGTCACAGCTGTGCAACGCTGCTGCTGGCGCATGGTGTGCCGCTCAAACAAATTCAGGAGTGGCTGGGGCACAGCGATTTCAGCACAACGGCGAACATCTACGCGCACCTTGATGCGGCTTCCAAACAGAAGTCTGCCGAAACGATGGAAGAATTTTTGAAACTGGTGTGAGAGAACAAGAAAAAAATCTCGACAGACTTGCATCAGGCTCGAAACGGTGCTACGATGTACTTGTCCAACACCAGCGGGTGTTCATGCGGCGCGAAAAGGAGGTTGCTATGGTCGCAGGACATTTGCAAGAAAAGAACGGCTATTTCTATGCCGTTCTCAGTTACAAGGATGCACATGGCAAGCGGAAAACCAAGTGGATTCCCACAGGCTATCTAATCCGTGGAAACAAGAAGAAGGCGGAAGCGTTCCTGATGGAACAGCGCCAAACCTTCCAGCTTCCGGCGGAAGATACGGAGGCAGTGGAGAAGGGCGAACTGTTTGCGGATTATCTGGAACGCTGGCTGAAAATCGCGAAGAGCACGATAGCGATTACGACGTACAGCTCTTACGACGGGATGATGAAAAGCACCATCGTTCCGTGGTTCCGCAAAACAGGCGTGACCATCACGGAATTGACAGCCCAAGACATTCAGGACTTCTACACAGCACAGCTGGCGCGGGTAAAGTCCAACACGGTGATTCACTATCATGCCCTCATTCATCGGGCGCTGAAATATGCGGTAAAGACAGACCAGCTTTCCGTGAATCCAGCGGATAAGGTAGACCGCCCGCGCAAGAACGGCTTCCAGCCTGCTTTCTATGACAAGGATGAAATCAACCAGCTTCTCGCCTGCGTAAAGGGGACGCTGATTGAAACGCCGGTCATGCTGGCGGCATTCTACGGTTTGCGGCGCAGCGAAGCCGTTGGGCTGCGCTGGGATGCCATCGACTTCCAGCAGAACACCATCACGATTCAGCACACGGTGATTGCGTGCAGGCTGAACGGGAAGTACGAGGTCATCGCCCGCGATACCACGAAAACGAAGTCAAGCCGCCGGACGCTGCCGCTTGCAGCGCCAATCCGGAAGTATCTGCTTGATTTGCAGGTTTGGCAGGCGGAGAACCGCAGACTTTGCGGCAACTGCTATTGCAAGGACTATGAAGGCTATATCTGCATCAATGAGATGGGGTATCTGCTGAATCCGAACAGGGTATCAGCGATGTTTGAGCTGACGCTTCAGCAAAACCATCTGCGGCATA
>OIYT01000366.1_pt1 | contig 49126 bp, 45 predicted proteins | sample 1588201 | NCBI WGS metagenome assembly OIYT01 (sample SAMN03283260) | human gut metagenome | biome: human-associated habitat; material: feces | host: Homo sapiens | place: USA | collected 2013
CGGGACACGCCCTATCCGGCGCTGTTCCTTTTGCGGGAGTGGCGGGCCATGGGCGGGCGGATCATCCTGACCTCCGACAGCCACAGCGCCGACACCGTGGTGTACGGCTATGACCGGGCCATCGCGTGGGCAAAGGCGGCGGGCTTTGACCGCGCCGCGCTGCTGACCATGTCGGGGATCGGGGAATGTCCCCTGTGACAGGCGGCAAAGGGCCGTTTTGACGCAGAAATGTCTAAAAAAGGCGCGGCATTTGCCGCGCCTTTCGTCTTTTCCGCTACTTGTGGAAGAGAAGACATCTTGGTAAAATAGGGACGCTAACAATTCAGATGTGAGGTGCGCTATGTATCGTACTGTGATTTTTGACCTGGATGGAACGATTCTGGATACCATCGAGGATCTGGCCGGCGCGGGCAACTGGGTCTGCCGCCAGAACGGCTGGCCGGAGCACTCTGTGGAGAAGTTCAAGTCCATGGTGGGCCACGGGATTCCCAACCTGGTGGCGAAGTTCTCCCCGGAGGAGTTCCGCAGCCCCCTGCTGGTGGTGAACACGCTGTCCCAGTTCACGGAGTATTACGGCGCGCACAACATGGACAAGACCGCCCCCTATCCCGGTATCCCCGAACTGCTGGACCGCCTGAAAGCCGCCGGCGTCCAGATGGTGGTCTACTCCAACAAGGCGGACGAGTTCAGCCGGGTGATCGTGGAGCACTATTTCCCCGGCGTGTTTCAGCTGGTGCGGGGCAAGGTCCACGGCGTGCCGGTGAAGCCGGACCCCGCCGGTATCCACGGCGTCATGGAGGAGCTGGGCGCGGACCCGGCGCAGACGCTGTTCGTGGGCGACAGCAGCGTGGACATCCAGACCGGCCACAACGCCGGGACGCGGACCTGTGGCGTCACCTGGGGCTTCCGGTCCCGGACGTCCCTGGAGGAGGCCGGAGCCGAGTACCTGGCGGACACCGTGGAGGAGCTGGAGCAGGTGATCCTGACGGGGGACAGGCCGTGCTGCTGACCATCGACCAGGTGAACGACCTGCTGGACAGCATGGCCGAGGGTTTTCCGGAGGCGCTGTTCGACGGATTGAACGGCGGGATCAACCTGTTGGAGGAGGCCGTGCCGGACCCGGAGTTCCCGGAGGGGGAGATGTACATCCTGGGGGAGTACGCCGACGACCTGCTGGGGCGCTACATCAACCTGTACTACGGCTCCTTCGCCGCCCTGGCGGAACAGGAGGACTGGGACCAGGGGGCCTGGGAGGACGAACTGCGGACCACGCTGTCCCACGAGCTGACCCACCACATGGAGGCCCGGGGCGGTCTCCACGCCCTGGACGACCGGGACGCCGCGGAGCTGGCGGCCTGGCGGGAGGGATATGGAAACGCATAAAAGGGAGGCAACGTTCGTTGCCTCCTTTTTTATGCCGCAAACACTGAAATTCACAGAATTTTAACAGGAATCCCAGGGCAAACCGATTGACACGTGGGGGGTGGTTTCGTATAATTGGTGACAGCCTGTCATAAAGCGACAGTTTGTCATTTTTGCGAGGGGGCATTCCCATGTGTACAGAGACGTTTCTCCGCCTGCCTGAGGAGAAGCGGAACCGTTTCCTGGACGCGGCCTGGGAGGAGTTTACCGCTGTTCCCTACACCGATGTGTCCATCAACAAGATCGTCCGGCGGGCCAGGATTCCCCGGGGCAGTTTTTACCAGTACTTCACCGGCAAGAACGACCTTTTCTCGTATCTGCTGAACGACATCCGGGATCATTTTGTACATGTTTTCGCGGGGCTGCTCACCCAGGCGGAGGGGGATATCTTCCGCGTGCAGCTTCTGGCCTATGACAGTTTCTGCCGGCGGCGGGAGGAGGACTGCAGCCCTCAGCTGGACAGGATCATCCGCATCCTGCGGGTCAACGTCGGGCTGGATCTGGAGAAGCTGACGGCGGACCTCCCCGGCAAGCCCCTGGAGGAACTGCTGGGACAGCTGGATGGCTCCTGTCTCCGGCGGCAGGATCCGGAATTTGTACGGCGGGTGTTTTCCATGGCAACGCTGAATCTGGGCAATGCCATCATGGACAGCCTGACGAAGCCCGAGCGGAGCGCGGAATACCGGCAGGAATTGCTGGAGCGCCTGGAGATCATCAAACGCGGCAGCCTGCGGGCGGACTGCCTGGAAAACCCTGATTGAGGAGGACGCTATGAGACAAAAGACGATTGCCCTGCTGCTGGTGCTGGCGCTGACGCTGTCAGTGTGCGCGGTGTCGGCCCTGGCCGGCGAGGAGAGCCGGGAGCGGACGGAGGAACAGACCGCCGAGACGGCGGAGATCTCCGGCGCGGAAGACGGCGAGACGGAAGCACAGGAGCCTGAGGGCGGCGGGGAGGCGGAGACGCCCTCCCCGGCGGGCCCGGACGCCGCGCCCGGGGAGGACCCGGAGACTGACGAGGCGCCGACGGAGGCAGTGGAGATCGTGCCCGACGAGCTGGGTTCCGTGACCTTTGAAAACATGGAACGCCGGATGCGGGAGAACAACCTGCAGGTGCTGATCCTGGAGCAGAGCGTACGCACGCTGGATGAGATCGACTACGACGAGCTGTACGAGGACCTGCGCAAGCAGCTCAACGAGATCGCCCAGGCACAGTGGGGCCTGGTGCTCTCCGGCAGCTACATCATGAGCGATTACGAGAAGAACAAGACCTACGACCAGATGGATCAGGCATATGACGCGGTCCGCAAGCAGTTCGACGCCATCAAGGACGGCGACATGCAGGAGGACAACGCCGATACCATCCGGCAACTGCGGAATCTGCAGGACCAGATCATCATGGCGGGAGAGGCCACCTATGTGGCCCTGGTGTCCATGGAGACTCAGGAGGCGGCGCTCCAGCGGCAGTTGGAGGCCATGAACCGCACAGTGGAGGAGATGGAGCTGCGGTACCAACTGGGCCAGATCTCCGCGTTGCAGCTCTCTCAGACCAAGGCGGGGCAGGCATCCCTGGCCAGCGGCCTGGATACCCTGCGTATGAACATCAAGAGCTACAAATACCAACTGGAAATGCTGCTGGGTGCGGAACAGACTGGCGAGATCCGCTTGGGCGCCGTGCCGGAGGTCACAGAAAAGCAGCTGGCGGCCATGGACCTGGAGGCGGACCTGCTGACAGCCAAGGCGGCCAGCTACGAGCTGCACACGGCGGCGCAGACGCTGGAGGACGCGCGGGATGAGTACAAGGAGGCCGGGGACCGGTACGCATACCACGACGAGCTGTACGAGTACAAGGTCGCAAAGTACACATGGAACGCGGCGCAGTATACATACAACGACACGGTCCAGAATTACGAGCTGAAATTCCGCGCCCTGTACGCCCAGGTGAAAGACAACAAGCAGATTCTGGAGAGCGCCAAGGTCTCTCTGGCCTGTGAGCAGGCGGATTACGCGTCCATGGAGCTGAAATACCAGCAGGGGACCATCTCCCATAACGCGCTGCTGGACGCCGGGGACGAGCTGCGCACGGCGGAAGAAAAGGTGAAGACCGCCGCCAACGACCTCTTCTCTTCCTACAATACCTACTGCTGGGCCGTGCAGCACGGCATCCTGAACTGAGATAGGAGGACCCATACCATATGAAACAAAGCCGTATCATCGCACTTTTGCTTTCCGCCGTTCTGGCGCTGAGCCTGACCGCCTGCGGCGGCCAGGAGCAGACGGAACAGCAGCCCGCCGCGGGCGTGGCCGTCCAGGTGGAGACAGTGACCGCCCACACCATCGCCACGGAGAACAAGGTCTCCGGCAAGATCTCCGCGGACAACGAGTCCACCATCCTCATCGCCACCACCGCCAAGTGCACGGCGGTGTACGCCCAGGCGGGCGATCAGGTCCAGGCGGGGGACATCCTGTGCACCCTGGACCTGGGCAGCTCCCTTGCCAGCTATAACGCCGCCCGCATCAGCTATGACTCCGCCGTCCAGAGCTATCAGGATCAGAAGGCCATTCTGGACAAGCAGGTGTCCATGGCGCTGGACAATGTGAACAACACCAAGGCCCTGTTTGAGATCGGCGCCGCCAGCCAGCTGGAGATCGACCAGGCGGAGCTGAACTACCAGAACGCCGTGGCCGGCCGGAACTCCGGCCTCAGCCAGCTGGAGGCCGGCATCCAGAACGCCAAGAGCGGCCTGGAGCAGCTGGACGTGGCCCTGGAGAACGTGGACCAGGAGGGCAACGTCATCGCCCCCCAGGCGGGCACTCTGGTGACCATGAACGCCGTGGAGAACAGCTACATTTCCAACACCATGCCCCTGGCGGTCATTGACGGCGCGGACCAGATGAAGGTCACGGCCTCCGTCTCCGAGGCGCTGGTGCCCAAGATCGCCGCCGGAGACACCGCGGACGTGTACGTCAGCGCCACCGGCGAGAGCTTCGCCGCCGTCATCCGCTCCGTGGAGCAGGCGGCCAACGCCCAGACCAAGCTGTACACCGTCATCCTGACGGTGCCCGCCGACGTGACGGACCTGCTCTCCGGCATGTTCGCCGACGTGACCTTCCACACCGATGTCTCCGAGAACGCGGTTGTGGTGCCCACCGAGGCCATCCTGACCAGCAACGACATCCAGTATGTCTACGTGGTGGAGGATGACACCGCCAAGTATGTGGAGATCACTACCGGCCTGAACGGCAGCGGCGTCACCGAGGTGCTCTCCGGTTTGAAGGAAGGCCAGCAGCTGGTGACGGTGGGGCAGGCATATCTGGCCGACGGCGACCCCGTCCGAATCGTCACGGAGGAGAACACGCGGCTTGGCGCGGACGCTGATGACACCGCGGATGAACAGGCCCCTGCCGGGGAGGCATAACGGCGGATGAGTACGGCAAAATTTTGCATCAAGCATAAGGTGTCCACCCTGCTGGCGGTCATCATGATCGCCATCTTCGGTGTGGTGTTCACCACCCAGCTCCAGATGTCCCTGCTGCCGGATATTGAGGCGCCCATGGCCGTGGTCATGTGCTATTATAATGGCGCTACCCCCAGCGACATCGAGGAGCTGGTGACCCGCCCTTTGGAGACGGCCATCATGTCCGTTTCCGGTGTGGAGGAGGTGTCCTCCACCTCCTCCGACGGCGTCAGCCAGGTCCAGATCACCTATGTTGACGGCACGGACCTGGACATCGCCGCCACCAAGCTGCGGGAGAAGTTCGACATGCTCTCCCTGCCGGACGGCGCCATGGACCCCATCATCGTCAACATCAACGTCAGCGACCTGATGCCCTCCGCCCTCATCGCCCTGATGGGCGACGACCTGGCGGAGCTCCAGACCCTGGCGGAGGACACCATCGCCCCCGCCCTGGAGCGCATTGACGGGGTGGCTTCCGTCAGTGTCAGCGGCGGCGTGGAGCAGCAGATTGAAGTTCGCCTCGATGCCGCCAGGGTGGCGGGCTTCGGCCTGTCCAACAGCTACATCTCCCAGTTCCTGGCGGCGGAGAACCTGCTGTATCCCGGCGGCGACATGCAAAACGGATCCAAGACCCTGACCGTCTCCACCGACGCCAAGTTCCAGTCCGTGGAGGACGTGGCCAACATGCTGGTGGCCCTGCCCACCGGCGGCAGCGTCCGTCTCAGCGAGGTAGCGGACGTGACTCTGACTACCCAGGACACGGACGCCATCGCCGTCATGGACGGCAGTCCCTGCGTGGTGCTGCAGGTCTCCCGCCAGTCCGGCGCCAATGAGGTCGCTACCTCCGATGCCGTGGAGGCGCGGATGGCGGAACTGGCGGCGGACAATTCCAGCATCCACTACGCCACGCCCTATCTTGCCTCTGATTACATTAATTTGGCCGTGGAGTCTGCCCTACAGAATATCGTGCTGGGCGTGGTTCTGGCCGCCATCGTGGTGTTCCTGTTCCTGCGCCGCTGGGGCGCCACGCTGACCATCGCCGTGTCCATGCCCGTGTGCATCCTGGCGGTGTTCGTGCTGATGAACGTGTTCGACCTGACTATGAACATGATGTCCCTGGGCGGCATCGCCATGGGCGTGGGCATGATCGTGGACAACTCCATCGTCGTGCTGGAGAACATCTACCGCTTCGCCGCCGAGGGCCACGACCGTATGAGCGCCTGCGTGGACGGCACCAAGGAGGTCACCACCTCCGTCATGGCCTCCACTCTGACCACCGTGGCGGTGTTCCTGCCCCTGGGGCTCACCGGCGGCATGGCGGGTATGCTGTTCAAGGATTTCTGCCTGACCATCGCCTTTTTGATCCTGGGCTCCCTGGTCATTGCCCTGACCTGGGTGCCGCTGCTGTGCTATATGCTGCTGGACACGGACAAGGTCCGGGCGCAGCAGCTAAAGCGGGCCGGTAAAAAAACCAACCCTGTGGTGGAGACCTGCGGCCGGTGGATTCAAAAGCTCTATGACCGTTACATTCGCCTGCTGGACTACTTCGTCCACCATTTGAAGACCGGAATGATGGTCTCCGTGGGTCTGGTGGTGATCTTCGTGGTCAGCTGCCTGTCCACCAACATGGTGCTGCTGCCGGATATGGACCAGAGCATGGTCTCCATCTCCATCAGCACCCCCATCGGCTCGGACATCGACGAGACCTCCGCCATTGCCGACCGGGTGGTGTCCATCGCCCAGGCCCAGGTGCCGGAGCTGGACAACCTGTACTACACCTGCCAGCCGGAATCCGCCTCCGTCACCCTGAACCTGGTGGACCGGGGCGACCGGAAGCGCAGCAGCAACGACGTGGCGGACAGCCTGCGCTCGCCCATGGCGGATATCGCGGGCTGTGAGATTACCGTCTCCGCCTCCGATATGACCGCCATGATGAGCGGCGGCGACATCAGCGTGGAGATCACCGGCGACGACTACGACACCCTGACCATGATCGCCGACGACCTGATGAAGGCGATTGACCAACTGGAGGACGCCGTGGATGTCACCAGCACCGTGGCGGAACAGGTACCGCAAGTAGAAGTCACCATTAACCGGGAGGCGGCTTCCCAGTACGGTCTGACCGCCGCCACCGTGGGCGCCGCCGTCCGGGCGGAGCTGACCGGCAGCACAGCCACCACTGTCACCATCGACAACAAGGAGCTGGACGTGGTGGTCAAGGGCGACGGCTCCGCCGCCGCCAGCCTGGACGCCCTGCGCTCCATGCCGGTGGCCACCGCCACGGGCGGATATGTACCCCTCAGTTCCGTTGCCGACGTGTCCGTCGTCCAGGCTCCCCAGAGCATTACCCGCGTCAACCAGTCCCGCCAGGTGACCATTACCGGCGATACCGTCAGCGGCAACACCACCGCCATGACCAAGGAGATCAATGCCATTCTGGACGCCTATTCCATGCCGGAGGGCTACGCCGCCCAGGCGGCGGGCAGCTACTCCGACATGATGGAGAGCTTCTCCGACCTGCTGCTGGCGCTGCTGGTGGCTCTGGGGTTGGTGTACTTCGTGCTGGCGGCCCAGTTCGAGTCCTTCCTGATGCCGGTCATCGTCATGATGATCCTGCCGGTGGCTTTCACCGGCGCGCTGTTCGCCCTGCCGCTGACGGGCCGGGACCTGTCCATGATCTCCCTGGTGGCCCTGATTATGCTGGCGGGCACGGTGGTCAACAACTCCATCATCCTGGTGGAGTACATCAAGATCCGCCGGGAGATGGGAGAGAGCCGGGAGGACGCCATCCTGAAGGCATGCCCCCTGCGCATCCGGCCCATCATGATGACCACCCTGACCACGGTTCTGGCCATGGTCCCCATGGCCCTGGGCATTGGCGACACCAACGAGATGATGAGCGACATGGGCATCGTCATGATCAGCGGCATGGTGATCTCCACTGTGGTGACGCTGCTGTTCACGCCGGTGTACTACTCCGTCATCGACGACCTGCCCAAGCACTTCCGCGGAAAGAAAAAGCGGCCGCCCCAGGAGGAGCCTGTCCTGGCGGAGGCGCGGTGATACAGAGCGGAGGGAACATCCTTTGGCGTTCTCTCCGCTTTACTTATAGCCCCAAACGGCGTAAAGTTACATCATGAGGAGAAGACGACAGGTATCCGTAACATTGGCTTTATTAAAGGTTTCCGTACTTTTATACGACAGTACAGGCGGGTATAAAGCCGATTTTTCCGTGATTGCAAAAAATGTTTCCTTTGAACATTGACAATGAATGGAAGTCCCGATATGATAATTAAATAGTTGTGAAAAAATGATGACAGAGAAGGAATTTCTAAAAAAGAGGGCGGTATTATCTTTTATCATAGTAATCTGAGCGGAGCCACAAAAAAAATATATGACTACCTCTTTGATGAGATCGTCAGCAACCGCCTGGTTCCAGGAAGCGCGATCTCAGAGTTGGAGATTTCCAAAAAACTGCAGACCAGCCGCTCACCTGTGCGGGAGGCGATGATGGTACTGGAAAGCGAAGGCATGGTCCGCCGTTATCCGGGGCGGGGCTGCTTTGTAGAGGAGGTCACCGTGCAGGATATCAACGAGATCTTTGGGCTGCGCACTTTGCTGGAGACCGAGGCACTGCGCAAGTCCTTCGACCTGCTCGCCCCACAGGAGTTGGACGCACTGGAACAGGAACTGACGGCTTTGACGCCGGACAGCCCGGCGGACGCCTACTACGAGACTGACCGCCACCTCCATGAGCTGATCGTCAACAACTGCGGGAACGTCCGCCTGATGCTGATCCTCCGCACGCTAAACGGCCAGATTGAGCAGTTCCGGCGGGTCGCCTCCAGACAGCCCAAGCGCCTGCGCGCGTCCCGCCAGGAGCATCTGGACATTGTGGCCGCCCTGCAGGCCCACGATTTGGAGCAGGGCTGTAGCTTGCTGACGGAGCACATCAAAAATGTAAAGGCCGCCACGCTGAGCGTCTGCCTGTTGGTGGGACTGAAGGAGACGAGGAGAAACCGGCAGACCTGATAGACAGCCGAATATGGTACATATGAAACACGGGTGCCCTGTAGGACACCCGTGTTTGCGCATATTGCCCCAAAAAACAGGTCGAGATATGTGGATTTGCCCCATTGTTTTTTCGCCGGACTGTGGTAGAATATGAAATGTAGACAAATTGTCGACAATAAGTCGGCGACAAGTATAATGATGCCGAGAAAAGAGGCTTTCAATGGGACGGACGATGACGCAAAAAATTCTGGAGCAGAAAGTGGGACACGCGGTGGAGACGGGCCAGGTCTGTTTCTTTCCGATAGACTGTGTGATGACCCATGACGTGGGGACCGCCGGTGTGGCGCCGCTGCTGGAGCAGTATGGAACAAGACAACTGGCTCCACAGGTGGTAATGGTGGTGGTTCTGGACCATTTTGTCCCCGCCACAACACTAAGTCACGCCCAAAGCCACAAGACGGCCCGGGATTTTGTGGAAAAGTGGGGCGTCGAACACTTTTATGAGGTGGGCCGGGGCGGCATCTGCCACCAAGTTCTGCTGGAGAAGGGACATGCCCGGGCTGGCAATCTGCTGGCGGCGACGGACGCCCATGTGACCACTTATGGCGGCGTGGGCTGCCTGGGCTTGGGCGTGGGTGTCACGGACGTGGCGATGGCGCTCCATACTGGGCGCATGTGGCTCAAGGTGCCCCAGACGATCGGCGTACGACTGGAGGGCACACTGGACCGTGCCGCCGCCAAGGACCTGGCAATCTGGCTTCTGCGGGAGATCCCGTTTTCCAGGCTGAATTATCGGGTGGTGGAGTTTTACGGCCCCGGCACAGCGTCGCTCTCCATGGACGACCGCTTCTGCCTGTGCAACATGCTTTCGGAAGGCGGCGTCAAGAGCTGCCTGGTGGCGGGAGATGAGCGGACCGCCGCCTACATGGAAACCCGGGCGGCGGGAGACTGGACACTGGTGCGGCCGGACACGGACGCGGAATACGACTTCCGCTATACGGTCCGTCTGGAGGACATCCGCCCTATGGTGGCGTTTCCCCACCACCCCACCTTTGGAAAGGATGCCGGGGAGGCCCAGGGGATCGCCATCGACCAGGCGTTTCTGGGCTCCTGTACCAATGGCCGGATCGAGGACCTGCGGGTCGGCGCGGCCATCATCCGGGGCAGGCGGGTGCATCCGAAGGTCCGCTTTGTGGTGACGCCGGCCTCTCAGGAGGTCTATCTACAGGCGGTGGAGGAGGGCCTGATCCAGGATTTCATCCGGGCCGACGCCATGGTGACGAATCCCTCCTGCGGAGCCTGCATCGGCGCGTCTTCTCTGCTGGCGCCCGGCGAGGTGTGCGTGTCCACCTCCAACCGGAATTTCCGGGGCCGCATGGGCAGCATCGACGCGTCTGTATACCTGGCGTCGCCCGCCACCGTGGCGGCGTCGGCGCTGGCGGGATTTATCACCACCGGAGAGGAGGCATAAGCCGTGTCCTATGTGAAGCGAGCAAAAGTCGCCGGTATTCTGGGCGACAATGTGAATACCGATGTTATTTATCCGGCCCGGTATCTGGTCCTCTTTGACCCGGATGAGGTGAAGCGTCACCTGTTTGAGGACATTGACCCCGCCCTGGCTCCCAAGCTTGCTGGCGGAGGCGTTCTGGGCGGCGAGAACTTTGGCTGCGGCTCCGCCAGGGAGCAGGGCCTGACGGCCCTGAAATACGCCGGGACGGATCTTGTGGTGTGCAAGTCCTTCTCCCGGGCGTTTTACCGCAACGGCATCAACAATGCCGTGCCGCTATTTATCGCGGACTGCCCCGAGCCGCCGGAGGAGATCGCCGAGATCGGCGACGAGCTGGAGGCGGATTTCAAGACCGGCGTTTTAACGAACTTGTCAACGGGGCGGGCGTTCCAATGTACGCCCACGCCGGATTTCATCATCCAGGTCCTTCAGGCCGGCGGCATTTTTCCTTATTACGAACAGCATGAAAAGGAGTTGTCATGACATGATCCACATCATCAAACACATCCCCCGCCCCGAGGCCGAGTTGGTGGAAAAACTCTCCCACCACGGCTCCGCGACGGTCCACGAGGCCATGGGCCGCTTCGGCGCGATGAACCGGACCATCAAACCCCTGGCCCGGGGCATGAAGGTCTGCGGTCCGGCCTTTACCGTGAAAGCCCAGGCCGGAGACAACGTGATGATCCTGCGCGCCATCCGCGACGCCCGGCCGGGCGACGTCATCGTGGTGGACTGCGGCCGGTGCCCGGAAAGCGGTCCCTTTGGGGAGCTGATGGCGACGGAGTGCCAGACCAAGGGCCTGGGCGGCTTTGTGACCACCGGCTCCGTCCGGGATTCCGCGGAAATCATCGACATGGGCTTCCCCGTGTTCTCCAGCGGCGTCAGCATCGTGGGAACGGTGAAAGAGAGCCTGGGGCTGATTAACCATCCCATCAGCGCCGGAGACGTCATTGTAAACCCCGGAGATATCATCCTGGGAGACGACGACGGCATCGTGGTGATCCCGCTGGCCCAGGCCCGGGAAATCTTGGAGAAGAGCGACGCCCGTGTGGCCAAGGAGGCCAAGACACTGGAGAAGATCCGCACCGGCGGCTCCATCTTCGATATCTACGGCTACGCGGCGGTGCTCCAGCGGCAGGGCTGCGTTGAGGATGAGCCATGAGAGGCTATCGCATCGCCCTTCTCTCCGGCGACGGGATCGGCCCTGTTCTGGCGGAGGAGCTGAGGGGGCTGTTGACGCTGCTGGGGGAACGGAGCGGCTTCCGGTGTGAGACGGAGATGCTCCCCTTCGGGCGGGAGGCGTTTCTGAAAAGCGGCACGCCGCTCCCGCGGGAGACAGTGGCCGGCATCCGCGCCGCCGACGCGGCCATTGCCGCCGCTGTGGACGCCAAGGGCGTCAAGGGCCCCACGCCGGTGGGGTTGCTCCGAAAAGAGCTTGGGCTTTTTGCCGATGTGCGGCCCATTCGGGCGCGGCCTGGCCGCTGGGCTTTGCGGGAGGATCTGGACCTGGTGGTCATTCGGGAGATCACACAGGGGTTTCTCTCCGACCGAAACCTGTACGCGGGCAGCGGCGAGTGGATGAGTGACGAGAACACGGCCTTTTCCCTGCGGGTCATTACCTATGAAGCCAGCCGCCGCATCGCGGACTATGCCTTTGACTATGCGAAGCAAAACGGTCGCCGCAAGGTGACGGCCCTTCACAAGGAATCCATTTTCAAACTGACCTGCGGCACTTTCCTGCGGGCCTGCCGGGACGCGGCGGCGGCCCATCCCGCCATCGCCTATGCGGAGGAGGTAGCGGACAACGCCGCCAACGGCCTGATCGCCCACCCGGAGCGCTACGACGTGCTGCTGACCACGAACCTCCTGGGGGACATCCTCTCCGACGAGGCGGCAGCCCTGGTGTCCTCGCTGGCGCCCAGCGTCAACCAGGGACCGGAGGCCCGGGTCTATCTGCCTGTGACCCACTCCCCGGCCTATGAGGCCCTGGCGCGTGACGCATATGACCCCATGCCGGCGGTGCTGTGCCTGCAAATGCTGCTACAGAACCTGGGAGAGACGGAGGCCGCCGCCCTGCTGGACCGGGGGATCTCCGCTGTCCTTCTCGGCGAATATCCGCATACATCCACGCTCTTGGCCGCGCTCCGGATGGCTCTGAGCGAGAAGGAGGGGCAGGCGATTGATTTCGAATCGACGAATTCCCATGAACAGCGCTGTGGGGCATATCTATGAGGAGCTGTTCCGACAGATCATTCACGGCGATCTGACGGCCAACACGCTCCTCTCGGAGTCGGACATCGCCAAGCAGATGGAGAGCAGCCGTACTCCGGTGCGGGAGGCCCTTCTGATGCTGGAGGGCGACGGCCTGGTCCGGCGCTATCCCGGACGGGGCTACATGGTGACGGAGATTACGCCCCAGGACGTGGACGACATTTTTGAGCTGCGGCTGCAGCTGGAGCTGCTGGCTTTGCGGAAGGCCTATGGCGCTCTGTCTCCGGAGCTGCTGCAGGAGCTGCGGGAGCAGCTGGAGCAGCTGAACGAGAACAGCTCCCCGGACGAGTTTTACTGCGCGGACCGGCGGCTGCACGAGCTGCTGGCACAGTACTGCGGAAACTCCAGGCTCCAGACCTTTCTGGACACGCTGGACAGCCAGATCGAGCGGCTGCGGTACATTTCCGCCCGCCGCCCGGACCGGCTGGGGGAATCCCGGGCGGAGCATCTGGATATCATCCACGCCCTGATCGCCCAGGATCTCCCGCTGGCGGAGGAGATGCTGGCGCGGCACATCCGCAACGTGGGCGAGAGCACCAAGAGCGTCTGCCGTCAGCAGCGGCTCTACAGCCCGTTTCCGCAGGAGCGGACGGAGATGGCCTGAATATTTGCGCGGAGCGAAACCACGGAACAGCTGCCGCGTGTGAAGTATCTATGGGAGGAACCAGAATGAAACTGACCAGCGAAGAACAGAAAATGTTGGACGGCGCATACGGCAAAAGCGTCCAAAAGAGCATGCAGATCCTGACCAGTCTGGGGGATATCTATGGAGCTGAGAAGATGATTCCCGTCAGGAGCGTCCACATGCCGGGTTCATCCATCGTGGTGGCCGGCGAGGCCGCCACCAGCTTTGTGGAGCAGATGGGCGAAAACGACACAAAATTCGCCGCATTCACCACGCTGAACACCGGCGCCATGGACATGGACCAGCCCAGGGAGCTGGGCTTCAGCGAGGAGACCATCTCCCGCCAGCAGCGCCTGACCGGCGCGTATGAGCGCATGGGCGGCGTGCCCTGCCACACCTGCACCCCCTATCTTATCGGCCACTGTCCCAAGTTCGGCGAGCATGTGGCCTGGGGCGAGTCCTCGGCCATCGCCTTTGTCAACTCCGTCATCGGCGCCCGGACCAACCGGGAGGGCGGTCCGGCCGCCCTGGCCGCAGCCATCGCGGGCCGCGTCCCGGCCTACGGCTACCACCTGAATGAAAACCGCCGGGGCCAGTTTTTGGTCCATGTGGAGACGCCTCTGTCCGACATCGCGGATTACGGCGCTCTGGGCTATTGGGTCGGCACCCGGGTGGAGAGCGGCGTGCCCGTGTTCACCGGCATCCCCGCCGACGTGAGCACGGACCAGCTCAAGTCCCTGGGCGCGGCGCTGGCCTCCTCCGGCGCGGTGGCGCTGTTCCATATTGTGGGCGTCACCCCCGAGGCCCCCACTCTGGAGACGGCTTTCGGCGGCAATACGCCGAAGGAGACGTGGACCGTGGGACAGGCGGAGATCCAGTCCGCATACAGGACTCTCTCCAAGCAGCAGGGCCAGCCGGTGTCGCTGGTGGCCATGGGCTGTCCCCACAGCTCTTTGAACGAGATCATCAAGGTGGCCTCCATGGTGGAGGGCAAGCGGGTGAAAACGGCGTTCTGGATGCTGTGCGCCCAGCCGGTGAAGCAGCTGGCGGAGCGCAGCGGCCACGCGCGGATTCTGGCGGAGGCCGGCGTCACGCTGGTCTGCGACACCTGCCCCGTGCTGGGCGCCATGGCGGAGCCCATGGACCGCATCGGCATGACGGCCATGGCCACCAACTCCGCGAAGCTGGCCCACTACGCGCCGGGCCAGTGGAAGATCCCGACCTACTACGGAACGACGGAACAGTGCGTCAATGCGGCGCTGAAGGGGGTGTTTTGAGTGAGCACGACAGTGAAGGGCCGCGTCGTCATCGGCAAGGGCAAGGGCATCATCAGCGGCACGGCACTGGTCACCACGGAGCCCATCTGCTTTCTGGGCGGCGTGGACGTGAAGACCGGCAACATCACGGAGCAGGGACATCCCCTCTATGGCGCCTGCATGAAGGACACCATCCTGGTGTTCCCCACCGGCAAGGGCTCCACGGGCGGCTCCTATCTGATCTACGATACGATCATGAACGGCAACGGCCCTAAGTGTATGTTGAATCTGGCGGTGGAGCAGGTGACGGCCATCGGCTGCATCATGGGTGAAATGCCCCTGATCGACCAGCCGGACGCGGACATCACCCGTCTGATCCACACCGGCGACCAGGTCAGCGTGGACTTTGACAACGGCACCATCACCTTTTAAAGGAGGAGATACTATATGGAACAGGCCATCAGAGAGCGGCTGCTGAAGCTCTCCACCACCAACGTCTCGGATGCGCTGGACGCGCTGGGCTATAAGGGCTCCACCTACGGCGTCCGCCCGATGTACGAGGGCGTGGACAAGATCGCGGGCAGCGCCGTCACTGTCAAGATGACCGCTGCGGGAGAGACGAAGGGCAAGGTTCACCTGGGCATCCGAGCCATTGAAGCCGCCGGGGCTGGCGACGTGGTGGTCGTGGACAACGGCGGCCGCCAGGATACCTCCTGCTGGGGCGGCATCCTGGCCAACGGCGCCCAGCTGAAGGGCATCTCCGGCGTGGTCATCGACGGTGCCTGCCGGGATGTGGACGACTATGTGGAGATCGGCTTCCCTGTCTACGCCAGGGGCGCGGTGGTGGCCACCGCTCGGGGCCGCATCATGGAGGAGAGCACCAACACCATGATTCAGTTCGGCGGCGTCCAGGTCCGGCCCGGCGACGCGGTCCTGGCGGACCGCAGCGGCGTGGTCTTCGTCCCCGCCGAGCATCTGGAGGAGGTGCTGGCCAAGGCGGAGAGCCTCTGGGCAAAGGAGGAGGCCATGGTGGCGGACCTTCGTTCCGGCATGAGCTCCCTGGAAGTGGACCAGAAGTACAACTACGAAAAAATGCTGCAAAAGTGAGGATTCGCCATGAAGGAAGAACTGCGCCTCGCTCCTGAGATTCTGGAGCGCTACCGCAAGCTGGATACCACCTGCGTCTCGGACGCCAACGACAAGCTGGGCCTGCCCGCCTGCGGCCTCTACCACATCCGGCCCGCCATCCAGGGCAGAAGCTGCTGCGGCCAGGCGTTCACGGTCCACTATACGCCCTGCGGCACCGTGAAGGGCACCGTGGGCGACTTTCTGGACGACGTGGAGGCCGGCCAGGTGGTGGTCATCGACAACGGCGGCCGTGACTACTGCACGGTCTGGGGGGACATCATGTCTCTGGACGCCTCCCTCAAGGGCGTCGCCGGCACGGTCATCGACGGCGTGTGCCGGGACCTGCCTGCCATCGAGCGGATCGGCTATCCCATCTACTCCAAGGGCGCCTATATGGTCACCGGCAAGGACCGGGTGTATGTGGACGCGGTGGAGTGCCCCATCTCCGTCTCAGGCCTCCAGGTCAACCCTGGCGACATCATGATGGCGGATGACAGCGGCGCCATCCGCATCCCGCTGGAGCGCGCCGTGGAGGTGCTGGAGATCGCCGAGAACATCGCCGCCACGGAGGCAAAGATCGAATCTCTGGTGCGTGCGGGGACTCCCCTGAAGGAAGCCCGCCGCATGACCGGATATCACAAGCTGCAAACCCACGGTGAAAATTGAGAAGGAGGAGATAATATGGCAGACCTGTCTGTTCAGCTGGGCCCGCTCCGCCTGAAAAATCCCCTGGTGGTAGGCGGCGGCCCGCCTGCGGGGACGGTGGAGCACATCAAAAAATGCGTGGATTCCGGCCTTGGCGCCATCGTGACGAAAACGGCGTCCACCGTCTGGTATCTCCAGCGGTATCCCCGGCCCCTTTACAAGCTGCTGGACTATAAAAAGGACCCCCAGCACCCCTATGACGATCCCAAGGACTACTTCTGGATGCACCGGGAGCACAACTCCTGCTATGAGCCGGTCCAGTTCTCCGAGATCATCAGGGAGGCCGCGCCCTACTGCAAGGAGCACGACTGCAAGCTGATCGGCAGCTTTTCCTGCAAGACCATGGAGGAGTGGCAGCACATCGCCTCGCTTTATGTGGACGCCGGCTGCGACGCCCTGGAGCTGAACTTCTGCTGCCCCTTCCCGCCGGAGGGCCTGTCCAAGAGCGAGCGGGACAACCATGTGGGCATCTACTACACCATGCACCCCGAGGCCGCCGTGGAGGTGGTCCGCACGCTGAAGGAGACGGTGCCCATCCCCATGTTCGTGAAGATGAGCCCTGACGGGTCCAACTTCGTCAGTGTCGCCAAAAAGATGGAGGCGGCCGGCGCCGCCGGCGTCACCATGTTCGCAAATGCCAAGACCATGCGGGTGGACATTGAGACGGGCAAGCCCGTCATCTACGGCCCCGGCCCCGGCACGGGCACCGGCATGAAGCCCATCAGTATGCGCTGGGTGGCCGAGGTGGCCTCCGCCTGCGACTGCGCCGTCATGGCCGGCCGTGGCGCCGTCACCTGGGAGGACACCATTGAGTTCCTCATGGCCGGCGCCGACGCGGTGCAGTACTGCTCCCCCATCATGATCCGGGGCCTGCGCTGCGTCAAAGAGATGCTGCGGGATATCGACGCCTGGCTGGAGCGCCGCCGCTACAAGTCCATCGAGGAAGTCAAGGACATGGCCCGGAAGCAGATCTACTCCAACCAGGACCTGGTGGACAAGGTGAAGGCCCTGCAGGCCAACGTGGACTACTCCAAGTGCATGGGCTGCCGCCGCTGCTGGCACTCCTGCTGGTACGACGCTATCACCGTGGCGAAGAAGGCCGTTATCAACAAGAACAAGTGCGCGGGCTGCTCTCTGTGCTCCCAGGTCTGCCCCGTGGGGGCGATTTATATGACCGAACGGGAGGACGGCGACACGGGCCATTTCCGTGCCATGGCCTCCGCCCACCCCCACCTGGCGCCCAAGGGATTTTTTGATGACGAAGGAGGGACCTGCTGATGGCAAAAGATCTGCGCACCTATATCTCTCAGCTGGAAAAGGCCTGTCCGGATGAGCTGCTGCGCGTCCCTGGCAGGATCAGCAGCGATCTGGAGGCCACCACATTCCTGCGGAAGCTGGAGCTGGAGGGGAAATCCCCCATGACCATCTTTGCGCATCCCACGGCGCTGGATGGCTCGGACAGCGCTTTCCCGCTGGTGTTCAACGCCTTTTCCACCCGCAAAAAGTTCTGCGCCGCGCTGGATATGGACGTGGCGGACTACAAAATGCCGCTGTCCCTGGAGATGAACCGCCGCTTTGCCAACCGCATCGCGCCGGAGACCGTCTCCGCCGCTGAAGCGCCGGTCAAGGAGATGGTCCTCACCGGCGAGGCCGCGGGCTTTGACAAGCTTCCCATCGCCAAGCACCACGAGCACGACGGCGGCCCGTATATTCTGGGCGGCGCGGTGGTCACCCGGGACCCGGACAGCGGTGTGTACAATCTGGCGATGATCCGCATCCATGTCCAGGGCAACAAGGTGGCGGCCATCCACGCGGAGCCCCACCACCACACCGGTATGAACATCAAGAAGTACGGCGAGCGGGGGGTGAAAGCGCCCATCGCGGTGGTCATCGGCCATCACCCCGGCTTCTTCCTGGGAAGCTGCTGGGAGGGCCCCTATGGCACCAATGAGTATGAGATGGCGGGCGCCGCGCTGGGCGAGGCCGTCCGGCTGGTTCCCAGCGAGACCTGGGGCGAGGAGCTCATGGTCCCCGCCGACGCCGAAATGATTCTCGAATGTGAAGTGGACTGGAACGACCGCATCGAGGAGGGCCCCGTGGGCGAGCACACCCGCCACTATAAAAATTTCAAGGGCGGCGTGGTCACAAAGCAGCTGGACCCCCGGCTGACGCCCCTGGCCATCACCCATCGGAAGGACGCCTATTACCAGTCCCTGTTTATCGGCCATGCCGAGCACGGGCTTCTGGGCTCCATCCCCAAGGAGGCCGTGATCTACGAGAAGGTCCGCGCCACATGCCCCGGCATCAAGGCGGTGCATATGACGCCCAGCGGCTGCGGACGCTATATCTGCTACCTCTCTTTGAAACAGCGGGTGGGCGGCGAGGCCAGAGACGCCATGATGGCCGCGTTCGTCTGCGACTGGCATCTGAAATATGTGCTGGCCGTGGATGAGGACGTGGACGTGTTCAGCGACAGCGAGGTCCTCTGGGCACTGGCCACCCGGACCCAGCCGGACCGCGCCATCTTTATCGTCCCCGGCGCCATGGGCGCTACGGTGGACCCAACGGTGGACTCCCGCACGAAGATCTCCTCCAAAATGGGCATCGATTGCACTAAGCCCTATGGAACGCCGTTTTCCGAGGTCTGCGAGGTCCCGCTGGATATGCTGGAAACCATGCGCATCGAAGATTATCTGCAATAATCAGATAAAAAGGAAGGAAGAAGATCATGAAAAAGTTACTGTCTGTTCTGTTGGCAACCTTCATGCTCCTGGCACTGGCCGGTTGCGGCCAGAAAGAGGATACCGCCGCTCCCGAGAGCAGCTCTGGTGAGGATACCCCCGCGACGGCCTCCACAAGCTCCGACTTCCCCAAGGGCACCATCACCATTGTTGTCTGCAGAGGCGCGGGCGGCTCCGCAGACACCGTCGCCCGCATGTTTGCCCCCTACTTCGCGGAAAACTTGGGCTGCAATGTGATCGTTGAGAACGTGGAGGGCGGCTCCGGCAAGATCGGCCTGAGCCAGGTCTACCGCGCGGACCCCGACGGCTACACACTGGTCCTGGGTAACTTCCCCTCCTACATTCTAACCGAGGTCGTCGAGGGCGAGGACGTTGAGTATGAGATGCGCGGCTTTGAGCCCATTGCCGGCATCTCCGGCAAGGAGGGCAACGCGCTGGTTGTCCCCGCCGACAGCCCCTTTGAGACCTTGGAGGATCTGGTGGCCTATGGCGTTGAAAACCCCGGCAAGCTGAACATGGCCGTTACCAGCGGCATCTCCAACTCTGCTTTGGCCCAGGCGATGTTCCTAGGCGTCACCGGCGTGGACCTGACCGTCATCCCCTACGACAGCGGCAACAACTGTGTCACCGCCGTCATGGGCAAGGAAGTGGACTGCGCGGTCTGCAGCAGCACCGCCACCTATACGCCCGCCGCTGAGGGCACCATCCGCGTGCTCACTACCTTCGGCGAGATGGAAGACGAGCAGCTGGAGGGTGTTCCCACCTTCTCCTCCATCTACGGCGAAGAGTATGGCTACGACGTCGTCATGGGCATCCTGGCGCCTCCCGAGACGCCCGAGGAGATCCTGACCATCCTGCGCGAGGCTGCTGACGCGGCCAACAACGACCCCGCCTTCGCCGAGGCCGCTGGCAGCTCCTTCCATGTCGTGCCCCGCACCGGCGATGAGCTGGCCGAGGTGATCGAGAACTGCTATAACCTGGCCGAGGCCTCCAAGGACCTGTTCTGATCGCAGTTCCATTCCGCGCCCGGCTGCGGGTATCGCCTGCGGCCGGGCGCTTCCGAAAACGTCCGAGAGGTACAGATATGAAAGATTCAAAGAAAAAAGCATCAGTGGCGGATATCGTGATCCTCCTGGCCATCATGCTGGTGGCGGCATATATGTTTGCGGCGTCGAATTCCTTCGCCGCCGAGACTAAGCTCTTTCCCCAGATCGTGTCTGCGGTGGTGTTTTTGTGCTGCGTGGGGAAGCTGGCGTTGACCGTCTGGACCCTGCGCGCCCCCAAAAGCGCCGCTCAAGGCGGGGACGCTCCGTCCTCTGCGGGCGGGAAACACGCCCTGCTCAGCAAAAATCAGCTGATGGTGTTGGTGATTGCGGTCCTCTATGTCGCACTGCTGAACCCCATCGGCTTCCTGCCCAGCACCATTGCGGTGCTGATCGCGCTGCCTTACCTGCTGGGCTATCGCAAATGGAAGGTGCTGATCCCCTTCGCGGTCATCATCACAGTGGCGTTTTACGTGATCTTCCGCTATGGCTTCTACATCAAGCTGCCTGCGGGGATTCTGTCCGGAATACTTTAAGGAGGGCAACTGATGTCGGCATTATTAACTGCAATCAGCCCGTTGAACCTGATCTACATGCTGGTCGGCACGGTGCTGGGAATTATTATCGGCGCGGCCCCGGGCCTGGGCCCTGTGTTCGCGTTGGCGATTCTGTTGCCCATGACGTATTCCATGTCCGCGACGAGCTCCGTGATTTTCCTCAGCGCCGTTTACGGCGCCTGCTGCTACGGCGGCTCCATTTCCGCGATCCTGCTGAACACCCCCGGCACACCCGGCAATGTGGCCACCTGCTTTGACGGCTACCCCATGACTCGCCGGGGCGAGGCGGGCCGCGCCCTGGGCATTTCCACCATGGCCTCCCTGGTAGGCGGCCTGTTCGGCGTCGCCGCGTTTGCCCTGCTGGGCAATGCCCTGGCACAGCTCTCTTTGAAGATCGGCGCGGCGGAATATTTCCTGCTGGCCGTCGCGGGACTGTGTCTGGTGGCTTTGGCGGCCAAGGGAAACGCGCTGAAGGGAATCATTATGGGCGGCCTCGGCCTGATGCTGACCTTTGTGGGCCGCAGCGTCGTGACCGGCGATAAGCGCTTTACCTTTGGCACCATCTATCTGGAGGATGGATTGCAGTTCATCCCCATTGTGATCGGGGCTTTCGCCCTGGCACAGGCGCTGGTTTTGGCAAATGAAAAGGGTGCCATGAGCAAGTCGGACTCCAAGGTCTCCGGCGTTATCGCCGGCACCAAGGAAGTGTTCAAGTTCCCGGTTCCCCTGATTCGGTCCTCCGTCCTGGGCACCATCATCGGCATCGTTCCCGGCCTGGGCATCAACGCGGCCAGCTTTATCACTTATGTCGTTGAGAAAAACGCCGCCAAGGATAAGGACACTTTTGGCGAGGGCAATACCAAGGGCTTGATCGCCCCGCAGACGGCTATCGCTGCGGTGACGAGTTCCGCCCTGATTCCCGCATTTGCCCTGGGCGTGCCCGGCAGCTCCAGCGCGGCGCTGTTCCTGTCCGCTTTGAGCATCCATGGTATCCAGACGGGCTACTCCTTCTACTCCAAAAACGGCGACATGGTGAGCACCATCATCTGGGGTATGCTGCTGGCGCAATTCGCTTTCGCCATCCTGGGCCTACTGGGCGCGAAGTATTTTGCCAAGATTACGGAGATGCCCAACAGCCTGCTGGTTCCCCTGATTTTGATGCTCTCTGTCGTCGGCGCCTATGCGACCCGCCGCCAGATCCTCGACGTGGTACTCATGCTCATCGCGGCGGTCATCGGCTATTTCCTGGAGCGGAACAAATTCCCCCTCTCCTGTCTGATCCTGGGCCTGATTCTGGGCAGTCTGGCGGAGGACAACTACTGCAGAACGATGCGGCTCTCAGGCGGCTCCTGGTCCGTCTTTGTCACGCGGCCCATTTCCCTGGTGCTGATCATTGTCATCGTGGTGTGCTTCGCGTGGCCGTTTTTGAAAAAGGCATTTGGCAAAAAGAAGACCGCGGAATGATCTGTGACGGAGGTGCCGATATGGGAACACAGAAAATCGTCATTGCCATGACCGGAGCCAGCGGCGCCGTTCTGGCGCTGGAGCTCCTGCGCCGGCTCAAGGCATGCCCGGAATGGGAGACCCACTTCGTGATGAGCCACGGGGCGGAGGTTACCATCAGCTATGAGCTGCCAGGGCGGAAGCGGGAGTTCCTGGACCTGGCCGATCACGTCTATGACAACAGTCATATCGGTGCCGCCATCGCCAGCGGGAGCTTCGTGGCCGCCGGCATGGTGGTGGTGCCCTGCAGCATGAAGACCGCCGCCGGCATCCACAGCGGCTATTCGGACAACCTGATCCTCCGGGCCGCCGATGTCACGCTGAAGGAGGGCCGCCCCCTGGTGCTGGTCCCCCGGGAGACGCCGCTGTCGCCCATCCACCTGCGGAATCTGTACGAGCTGTCGATGATGGGCGTGGCGGTGGTCCCGCCGATGATGACGTTTTACAACGGCCCCCAGACGGTGGACGACATGGTGACGCACACCGTGGGCAAGGTCCTGGACCGGCTGGGCATCCCGGCGGAGTACCGCAGATGGAACGGATGATGGAGATCGGTGCCGGACGCTCCCGGGTGGCCATGGAGTGGCACTTCATCGGTGAAGATCTGGCCATTACCGTCACCGGCGGGGAGGCTCCGCACATCGGCGCCGCCGCGCTGGCCTTTAAGAGGGACGGCATCGTGACGGTTTCATCGCTGACCGTCCCGGGACATCGGGAGGAGGAGCTGGCCAGCGCCTGCGCGGAGACGCTCTGCCGGGCCACGGGGCACACCACGCTGGTGAGCTGCGGCATCCACATCGACAGCGCGACGCCGTGGGAGATCGGCCTGCTCTGCGACCATGTCAGGCTCTTGGAGCGGAAGCTGTGGGATATCCTTTTGAACGGGGAATAGTGTGTACACGAATGTAAGAATAGCGGAAAGCTCCCCTGCCCCCGGTAATGCCTGCGGCGGGCGTTTTGGCAACTCTGCAGGAAGATCGGCTGTGCGACCGGTCATGAAAGTTGAATCTGTTTTATAAAGAAGCGGACCTCCGACAGCACTGTCAGAGGTCCGCTTTTGCACGGGGACTGGCCGGATTACCGGAGCCGACCGGTCGGTGGGCAGTTAACGCTCCACCATCAGGCCGTTTTCAAGCTCAATGATCCGGTCACAATGGGTAAGCATGTCTGAAAAGCCTGAGGAGGCCAGAATGATCGCGGTTCCACACAGGGCGATCTCCACCAGCCGGTTCCACACCCGTTTTTTTACAATAGGATCCAGATCCAGAAAAATATCACATAAAAGCAGGACGTGCGGCGCGATCTGGCGCCAGCGTTCCAGAAGGATCATGATTTCATGCTCAGGATCGATGCGAAGGTCCTTGACCTTGGTGTTCAGGCTCCAGTCTGGAAACAGCTGCTGCTCCTGCAGCTCCTGCATCGCGTAACGCTCCATATGAGGCCGGAGGACGCCGAAGCGGTTGGAAAGCCGCCCCAGCTGCAGGAGAGATATGTTCTCGGCGACCGTCAAATTGGAAAAGAGCGCGGTGCCCGTGGACATGGGGGCGATGAAGCCAACGCGGTGCTTCAATAAATTCTGCGGGGTAAGGGGGCCGATATTCTGGCCGTGAATCGAGATATCCCCCGCCTGAAGCGGCTCCCTGCCGGTAAAGAGATTGAACAGAGCAAAGCGGTCGGAGCTGGTCACATCACTGATACCAAGGATCTCCCGCTTGTGCAGGACAAAGTTCAGGTCGTGGTAATGGCTGGTGGACAGGTGCGTCACGCGCAGGACCTCGGTGTCGGCGGCGGATACGTGCCGGGAGGAGCGCTCGCTGTATGTGTGGCCGACCAACATGCTCATCAGCTTTTCCCTGCGGTACTCGCCCGGGAAAAGCTGACCGGCGTAATACCCCCTTCGCAGAACAAGGACCCGGTCGGAAACACGAAAGAGCTGCTGCGGGTTTTGAGAGATGAAGAGGACGGAGCAGCCCAATTTCTGCACCCGCCGCAGCAGGTCAAAAAAAACTTCCTGATCGCAGGGGGAATAGGCGTTGGTGACATTGTCCACGATCAGGACCCGGCAGCCGAGAAAAAGCCCCTTGGCGATCTGCAGCATATGCTGCTGCACCTGTGAAAGCGCGCTGCACTTATCCGTGACGGAAAAGGGCATCCCCATTTCTTCCAGAAAGCGCCGCGTTTTGGCGCAATCGCTTTTCCAGTTGAAAAACAGCTGGCGGCTGTTATGGCTGGACAGGACGGAGAGATTTTCCGCGATACTCAGATTCGGGACCAAATCGGAGCGCTGGCCGACGTAATAGATGCCAAGATCCCTGGCGACATTCGAGGAGGAAATGGACACAATGGCCCCGTTGATCCAAATCGTGCCGGAATCCGGCTGGCGGTTGCCGCTCAGGATATTTGCCAGAGTGGTTTTTCCGGAGCCGTTGAGACCGGCCAGCCCGAGGATTTCGCCCTGATACAGACTGAAAGTGAAATCGTCCAGTGCACAGAGCGCCTCATAGTATTTTGTCAAATGCTCTACACGCAGAACTTCTTTTTTCATAGCATTAACTGTTTTCTTCGCAGATGATGGGAAGCGTCAGCTCCACCTCGCTCCCGATTCCCTTTGTGCTGCTCAGGGTAAGACCGTAGTGCTCCCCGTAGTTGAGGATGATCCGTTGATTGATATTGATCAGAGCAATGCCGTTGCCATGAGAGGAGACGGGCTCCTCCACATATTTGCCTCCCCGGAGCTTTTCCTTCAGAGCCTGCAGCTCGGATTCCTCCATGCCGATCCCGTCGTCCTGCACATTGACGACCAATTGGGTCTCCGTTGTAAAGATGCGGATCGTGATATGCCCCGGGCCAATTTTCGGCTCGATGCCGTGATACACCGCGTTTTCAATGACGGGCTGCAACAGCAGCTTTGGAAACTGATACCGCATGATCTGCTCCTCGTCCCCATCGATCAGGACGTTAAAAAACAGCTTGTCCTTAAAGCGGTTGTTTTGGATCAGCAGATAGCTTTTGATGTTTTCCAGCTCTTCCCGCAGGGTAACGATATGTCCCTTTTGCCCAATGCTGTATCGGAAAAATACGGAGAGCGCCTCCGTCATCTCGGCGACTTCCTCGTCGTTGTTGATGAGCGCCAGGCCGCGGATCGAGTCCAGCGTATTATAGAGAAAGTGGGGATTGATCTGGCTTTGCAGCGCGTGGATCTCCGCGTCCTTCTGCTTCATGTGGGCAATATACTCCCGGTCAATGGATTCGCGCAGCCGGGAGTGGATGCGGTTCAGACTGTGCGCAATTGGCCAGGTATCACTGTATCGGTCTATGCTGACGGAAAAATCCTCGCCATATGCCTCGAAAATTTGAAGAGCCTGTTCGATTTTGATGATCGGCGAATAAATCCACCGGAAAAATACCGCCCACAAAACCACCAGAGCCAGAGCGGCCGCAAGGCAGAGCAGACACAGGGCCCGGTCACTTTGAAACAGGCAGTATGCGACGAATACGAGAGCGCAGACAATGCAGGCCAGCACAATGCTAATAAGCAGCAAAAGAATCTTGTAAGACAGGTCCTTTTTGCTTTTGATGGTATATTCCGGTCCTTTGGTCATGTGACACCCCTTCCAGCCTTAATGCGCATGGAGCCGACGATAGTCTCTGGGGGAGATGCCGACGATTTTTTTGAAGGTTTTGCTGAAATGCTTGACATCGCCGTATCCAACCCGCTCCGCCACTTCCGAGACATTGATGCTGATATCACACAGCAGATCTTTTGCGATCTGCATACGGTAATGGATCAAATAGTCGCTGAAGGTCTCACCGCTCTCCTCGCTGAAAATGCGGCTCAAATAGGCGGGATTGATATTGCCGGCTTTGGCGATCTCAGAAAGCCGGATATCAGCGCCATAGTTTTCCTTTATATATTCCTTGGCGAATCGCACATGGGCGCTGCCGCTGAGGGATGTCATATCATAGCGTTCGTCCACCATCGCGCACAGCAGCGCGGCGATCTCGCCGCGGGTATCGGCGCAGGCGATCCGTTCATAGATGTTCTCCTTTGTGGATTCGTCGCTGTCGTCCCGGCGCCGCATGTTTTTGGCGCGCTTATAAAACATATCCACTAGCTGATAGCTGAGTTCAATTACCAGAGACAGGTTTTCCTCACTGGAAAAGGCCCGGGTAAGGACCGAGAGCAGCCAGCGTTTCAGGCTCTCGCCGTCGTTCAGGTCAAACAGCTCGGAAAAGCGGCGTTCATCAGCTTCACAGATCAGATCAAAAAGCGTGACCGGGGGAAGGGCTCCGGACATGGTAAAGACCTGGCCGGCGCCATAGAGCAGACGTCTGTCCAGACAGACTGACGCGCTGCGCAGCGTTTGCAGCAGTGCGACGGGCGTTGAGACGGGGATGCCGACTCCCATGGTAAAGGGGCAGCCTGCCTGCAGGCTTTTGGCGGCCTGCAGCTGCTGAAACAGGCCTTTCAGGACAGCGGAGACCGTGGCCTTCTGGGAGGAGGAATTTTCATAATTCAGCAGGCAGCACAAGCGGTGGTTGAAAACACTGCATACGACATCATAGCATAGCGGAGACAGCGCGTTTGTAAACAATTGAATCAGGCAGCTGCTGTCATACGCGGCGGGCGCCGCCTGCTTCAGCTGCCCGCTTTCTTTGCAGATCACGATTTGAAAGACGCCCTCCTGCAAATGCAGATGGTACTCGCTGTTCAGCCACTGCAAGGACAGCTCCTCTTTTCCGGAGGCCCAGCTGGGAAGCCGCAGGGGCCGCTGGACGCCCGCGTTGCAGGAGATGTCCTTCAGAAATTGGAACCGGGCGCGCCCGGCGGACCGCTCCGCGATGGAGTGAAGCTTGGCATGAGCGGCCCTGCTTTCGTTTGCGGACAGGATGCTGTCGCGCACATGGGTCAGGTTTTGGATCAGCTCCTCCTTGCGGATGGGCTTGAGCAGGTAATCCTGTATGCCCATCGTCAGAGCTTCGTGGGCATATTCAAACTGCTTGTATCCGCTGACCAATATAAAACGGACATTGATATTCAGCTCCAGCGTCTTGCGCACCAGTGTCAGGCCGTCGAACCCCGGCATGCGGATATCAACGATAGCGATGTCCGGCGTATATTCCACAAGAAGATCAAACGCTTCAAAGCCGTTGCTGGCCTCCGCGACGATCTCCAGGCCAAGAGATTCCCAGTCGATCAACCGTTTGAGCAGCTGCCGGATCAACTCCTCGTCGTCGGCAATCAGCACTTTTAACATGACTCCACATCCTTTCCGAGCGCCTTGCGGACCGCTTTGCAAAGCGGCTATTTTGACATAAAAACGATGTTTTCCGTTAGTATATCATCAAAAAAAGGCACAGACAAGCGCCCCCGGTTCCAAATAGCGAAATTGGGAAAATGGATAAGAAAAATGTAAAAATCACCCCCTTTTCCAGGGGGTATGACACTTGCTACAATTAGACCAGAGAAAATGGCATGACCCTAAATTGAGACTGCTTTGAACACTCCGGTACGTGAGGAGGAAAGCCATGAGTTATCTGGAAATGCGAGAAATCACCAAACGATTTATGGGTGTGACCGCTTTGGACCGCGTATCCTTTTCAGCGGACAAGGGAGAGGTTCATGCCTTGGCCGGCGAGAACGGCGCCGGAAAGTCCACACTGATGAAAATCCTGTCCGGCGCGTATCAGCCCGATGAGGGCGAGATCTATCTGAATGGAAAGAAGTTGAACATCAAAAACCCGGCTGCCGGCCGAAAAGAGGGCATTATGGTCATTTACCAGGAATTGAGCCTGGTGCCGCATCTGAGTATTGCGGAAAACGTGTTTCTGGGCAATATGCCAGTCAAAAACGGACGGCTGGACTGGAAAAAGATGAACCAGGAAACAAAGAAAGCTCTGGATGAGATCGGATTTGACCTCGATCCAAAGGCCCTGGTCAGCAGCCTGAGCATCGTCCAGCAGCAGGGTGTGGAAATTGCGAAAATTCTGGTGGAAGACGCCAAGGTCGTTGTGATGGACGAGCCCACGGCGATCCTGCCTCCCAAAGAAGTCGGAACCCTGTTCCGCGTGATACACATGCTGCAGGACCGCGGAGTCACCGTGCTGTATATTTCTCACCGCCTGGAAGAAATATTCCAACTGGCACAGCATGTGACGGTCCTGAAGGACGGGGCCACGGTGGGGACGGTGATCCCCCGGGAAATCGACCAGCGGAGGCTGGTGAGCATGATGATCGGGCGGGAGACGGACGACAAGACCTACTGGAACCCAGAGGAAGAGGAGCGGCTGCAAAAGGCGGACATCGTTCTGGAGGCGAAGGACCTGCGCGTTGGAAAGGAGCTCAACGGCGTGTCATTGGCGCTCCGACAGGGGGAGATCCTGGGCATTGCCGGACTTGTGGGCTCCGGAAAAAGCGAGATCGTCGGCGGTATCTTCGGCGAGGTCCCTCTGGATCAGGGCGAGATCACCGTGCGGGGAGCGCCTTTCAAGCCCTCGCCGGGCAGGGCGCTGAAAAACAGCATTGGCTATTTGACGGCGGACCGGAAATCCAAGGGCCTGGTTCTGGGAATGACAATTCAGGAAAACATAACACTGACGGCCCTCCACATGACCGGAAATGGCATGTTGCTGAACACAAATAATGAAAAGCAGGCCACTCAGGAGATGATCAAAGCCCTCCGGATCAAGTGCTATGGCGGCGAACAGCCGGCGGGAACGCTGTCCGGAGGCAACCAGCAAAAGGTCGTGATGGGCAAGTGGCTTCTGCCTAACTGCCAGATCCTGCTGTTTGATGAGCCGACCCGGGGCATTGATGTGGGCGCCCGCGCTGAAATCTATGAGTTGATGGATCATTTCACCAGTGAGGGCGGCAGCGTCATTGTTGTCAGCAGCGATACGCAGGAGCTGCTGAAAATCTGTGACCGCATCCTGGTCGTCAGCAACGGCGTGTTCACCGCTGAATTCCGCCGGGATGAAGCGACAGAGGAAAAAATCGTACAGGCGATGTTCTAACGGAGGGGTGTTATGTTAAAGGAGCAGACAAAAAAGTTTTCTTTTAAGCAGTTCTGGATGAAATACCAGGTGTGGGTCATTTTCTTTGCGCTGCTGATTATTTACAGCATTATTTCCCCCAACTTTTTCACCCCGGTCAATTTGAAGAATATCTTCTCCCAGACGGCCATGCCGGTCATTGTCGCCATCGCGGAGCTCCTGCCGATCTTAACGGGCGGCATCGACCTGTCCGTGTCCGCGATCACAGCTTATACGGGCATCATCACGGCCTGCGCCATTGCCGAGGATGGCTACAGCACCGGCGCCGCGATCCTGATGGCCATCCTCGTTGGCGGGATCTGCGGCCTGGCAAACGGGATTCTGGTCAGCCGGCTGAAGTTCGCTCCGTTTATCGCGACGCTGGCAACCACGACCATTATCAGAGGCCTGATGTATATCAAGTGCGGCGGCAAGGCAATTTATGTGACGGACGACTGGTTTACATGGCTGGGCAAGGGAACGCTGCTGGGGATTCCCGTGATCATCTATCTGTCGCTGATCGTCGTGATCATAGCGGCCTTGGTGCTGAAATTTACGATCATGGGACGAAAGCTCTATGCGGTGGGCGGAAACGCGGAGGCGGCCCGGCTGGCCGGAATCAATATTTCCAACTATACCATGATGGTCTATGTGCTCTCCGGTCTGCTGTGCGGCCTGGCCGGCGCGTTTGCGGCCTGCCGGCTTGGCGCCGGCGCACCGACTACCGGCGCGGAGTGGGAGATGGACGCCATCGCGGCGGTTGTTGTCGGCGGCGCCTCTCTGGCCGGCGGTATCGGCACCGCGCTGAACACCTATCTGGGCGCGCTGATCATTGGCTGGATTCGAAACATTTTGAACCTCATGGGCGTGGCATCTTATCCGCAGATGATCGTCAAGGGGCTGATCATCATTCTCGCCGTTCTGAGCCAGGCGCTTGTCGGCGGCGCGATCGCACCGGACTTTTTCAAGCGGATGAAAAACAAGAAAAGCGCTGAGAGACTCCCCAAAAAGTAATGGCGGTATAGTGTGTGTTAGAACACTCTATATAAATTAAATTACAAGGAGGAAGAACATGAAAAAGAAGATCGCATCTCTGCTGATGACGGTAATGCTGGTGTCTTTGGCGGCCGGCTGCGCGGCGCCCACCTCTGGTATCACCAATACGAGCAGCGGCAATGAAGCGGCCAGCACGCAGCGGGCAAGCATTGAGGGCATGAAAATCGGCTGGAGCCAGCGCGGAATGACGCTGGCGTGGTGGGAAGCAATGGTCAGCGCCGGCGTGGAAAAGGCCGAGGAGCTCGGCGCCGAAGTGGTGGTCGTTGACGCGCAGAACAAGCCTGAAAAGCAGTTGTCCGATATCGAGGACCTGATTGCCCAGGGCTGTGAGGCCATTATTATCGACGCCTGCGACCCCATCGCGGTCAAGAGCGCGCTGGATAACGCAATCTCCCAGGGAATCCCGGTCATCGCGGTTGACAGCTCCATTGAGCAGGACAAGATCTCGGTCAAGACCTTCATCACCTCCGATAACTATACCATCGGCTACAATTGCGGCTATGTGCTCGCCCAGAAATGGGGGAAGGAGGACGCTCCCGCCGTGGCTGTGATGAGCGGCAGCATGGGCGATGTGGAGGGCTACCAGAGAAGAACGGGATTCATTGCCGGATTCAGCGAGTATCAGTATGAGCAGTATGGCTCCTGCGGGATCAATATCCTGGCCCAGCGCTACGCGGGCGACTGGGACGGCGACCGCGCGATGACCCAGATGCAGGATATCCTGACGCTGTATCCCAACCGGATCGACATCGTGTTCAGCGAGGGCGACGCCATGGCCATCGGCTGCCTGAACGCCATCGAGCTGTCCGGCCAGGCGCTGCCGATCATTGCTGGTATCGACGGCCAGAGAGAGGCGCTGGCCTATATCAAGGAGGGCAAGATCACGGCCTGCGGCGTCAACTCCGCCTGCCTGATCGGAGAGACCGCCATTGAGTCCCTGCAGCAGGTCCTGGCCGGGGAGACGCTGCCCGCCAAGATCATGGTCGACTCTCCCACCATCACGGCGGAAAACGTGGATGATTATTACGATCCCGACCGTCCGTATCTGTAAGCGCGAAACGTTACGTTGTATAGTGCCTGAAACAAACGTCTCCGGACGTTGAGCGGCGGGGCGGGGCGGCGAACCGCTTCCGCTCCGCCGTTTTTTCCAGGCCGGTTTCCGCGGACAGGAGCTGACGCTGTGAACGGCGAAAAGCTCCGCTGGTCCCGAAGCCTGTTATGAGGAGGTCAACATGTACCATTTGGAAAATTTTGTGCATCCCTATATTCCGAACTCCGCGCCCGCGGCAGAACGGGCGATGCTCCAGGAGCTGGGCGTGGAACGGGCCTCGGATCTGTATGATCTTATCCCGGAGGATTTGAAACTGAGCCGGCGGCTGGACATTCCGGGCCCCTTCCTGTCCGAGCCGGAATTGAAGCGGCATATGAATGAGATGCTGCGTGACAATATCAGCTGTGAGGAGAACCTGAATTTCCTGGGCGCTGGCTGCTGGCAGCACAGTGTTCCCGCCCTCTGCGATGAGATCATGGGCCGGGCGGAGTTTTTGACAGCTTACTGCGGAGATACATACTCCGATAAGGGAAAGTACCAGGCGATCTTTGAATACCAGAGCATGCTGGGAGAGCTGGTCGGCATGGACCTGGTGTCCTGCCCGACCTATGACTGGTCCTGCGCGCTGGGCAGCGCGCTCCTGATGGCCGGTCGTATTACGGGGCGAAAAAAGGCGCTGCTTGTCGGCAGTCTCGCGCCGGAGCGGCTGGCGCAGGCCAAAAACTTCTGCAAGCACGCGATGGAGCTGGCCCTGATCCCCTTCAGCACGGAGAGCGGCACCATGGAGATGGACGCCCTGCGGGGGATGCTGGGCGGGGATGTGGCCTGCGTCTACTTTGAAAATCCCAACTTTTTGGGCGTTGTGGAACCGGAGAGCGCTGCGATCTGCGCGGCTGCCAGAGCGGCTGGCGCCATCAGCATCGTGGGCGTGGACGCGATCTCTCTGGGCGTCTACGGCGCGCCGGCGGATTATGGCGCGGACATCGTGGTGGGGGATTCCCAGTGCCTGGGCTCCCATATGCAGAGCGGCGGCAATGTGATCGGATTCATCGCCACCCGTGACGAGGATGTGTACTGCGCGGAATATCCCACCCGCCTGTACAGCATCGCGCCGGGCGTCTGCGGAGAGACGTTTGGCTTCGGCCAGTGTACCCATGAGCGGACCTCCTATGTCATGCGGGAGCACTCTCCTGATTTTATCGGCACATCGAAGTGGCTGTCCGCCATTGGTGCTGGCGTCTATCTCGCTCTGATGGGGCCTGACGGTATGCGTGAAGTGGGGGAGACGATCTTGAAGCGACGGGCCTATGCGGAGCGAAAGCTCGCCGAAATTCCGGGCGTCTGCGCCCCGCGGCTGACCGGCAGCCGCTTCAAGGAGTTTGTGGTAAATTTCGACAAGACCGGAAAGTCCGTGGCACAGATCAACGAGGCCCTGCTGGAAAAGGGCATCTTCGGCGGTTACGACCTGAGCGGAATCTATCCTGAGCTGGGACAAAGCGCCCTGTATTGTGTTACGGAGCTCCACAGTAAGGCGGATATTGACCGCCTTGCCGAGGCGCTGAAGGAGGCTGTGAAATGAAAAAACGCATCAAGGAATTTCAGCCGGCGAAGTGGAACGAGCCCATTTTAATGACCATGACATCTCCTGGCGAGCGGGGACTCCTGATCCCCCGCGGGGACGAGGAGATCGAAGCCATCAGCGCTGACGACCAGATCCCCGCCGGCCTGCGCCGCGCGGAGAGGTCCGCCCTGCCCGAGCTGTCTCAGCCGCAGGTTTACCGCCATTTTCTGCATCTGTCCCAGGAGACGATGGGCCAGGCGGTAACGCCTGATATCAGCGAGGGCACCTGCACCATGAAGTACAGTCCCCTGATCAACGAGAAGATCTGCGCGGACCCGAAGGTCGCGGATATGCACCCCTATCAGCCCGTCTCCACGATGCAGGGGACCCTGAAGGTCCTGTGGGAGCTGGAGAAATGCCTCAGGGAGATTTCCGGGATGGACGCGTTTTCCTTCCAGCCCGGCGGCGGCAGTCAGGCCATTTACACAAATGCCTGCATCATCCGCGCGTTTCACGAGGCCAACGGCGATCTGGCCCGGAAAACGGAGATCATTACCACGGCCTGCTCCCATCCGGCGGATGCCGCCGCGCCGAACACCTGCGGATTTAAAGTCATCCAGCTGTATCCGGAGGAAAACGGCTATCCCAGCGTGGAGGCCCTGAAAGCGGTCGTCAGCGAGCATACGGCTGGGCTGATGATCACCAATCCGGAGGACACGGGTATTTACAACCCCCATATGAAGGAGTTTGTGGATATCATCCATGCGGTCGGCGGGCTGTGCGCCTATGACCAGGCCAATGCAAACGGCATCCTGGGAGTCGCCCGGGCCAAGGAGGCGGGATTTGATCTGTGCCATTTCAATTTGCACAAGACCTTTGGCTCGCCCCACGGCTCCAACGGCCCCGCGTGCGGCGCATCAGGCGTCCGCAAGGGACTGGAGCAATTCCTCCCGGTTCCCGTTGTGACCTTTGACGGCGAGCGCTATGGGCTGAATTACGATATGCCGCTGTCCATTGGGAAGATCAGAAGCTTCCTCGGCAACGTGCCGGTCATGGTGCGCTCTTACGCGTGGATCGCGGCCATGGGCGCGGACGGACTGCGGAAGACGGCGGAGATTTCCGTGCTGAACAACAATTACATGACGAAGAAGATGTGCCAGATCCGGGGCATCGGCCTGGCATATGACACGGACGCGTCTTGGCATTTGGAGCAGACCCGCTATACCTGCGAGGAGATGTTCCAGGCCACCGGCGTCACCGGCGCGGATATTCGCCGCCGAATCTCGGACTATGGCCTCCAGAGCTATCACGAGAGCCACTATCCGGTCCTGGTTCCCAACCCCATCACGCTGGAACCCACCGAGACGTATTCAAAGGCGGACATCGACTATTATATCGAGGTCTTCCGGGAGATCTCCGAGGATGCCTATCGGGACCCGGCGGTCATCAAGAACGCGCCGGAGCGCTGCCTGGTGAGCGAGGTGGACGAGCACGGCTGGTGCAGCAGCGAGGCCACCCGCGCCATGACATGGCGTGCATTCGTCAGGAAGCACGGGATTCCCGACTTTGCGAAGGGATAACGCGGATAAAGCGCGTGAAACGGTCCCCGGAGGGTGCTCTGAAAGAGCGCCCTCCGGAAGGAATAGGAGACAGGCATGAAGAGAATCGGCGTATTGGTCAATCCGTTGGCGGGGATCGGTGGCCCGGCGGGCATGAAGGGAAGCGACCGCCCGGAGGCATTGGCCCGGGCAAGGGAACTGGGCGTGGCGTTTCGCTCCGCCGGACGCACGACGGAGGTGTTTGAAAAAGTCCGGGCACAGTTTGACGGCGAGGTGGAAATTTTCGCCGCGCCGGGCGACATGGGCGCAAACGAGCTGTCACAGGCCGGCTTTCAGCCAAAGGTGGTGGGAAGCATTGGCCCGGAGACAACGGCGGAGGATACGGAGCGCATTGCGCGGGAGCTGACGGCGGCCGGCGTGGAGCTGCTGGTTTTCGCGGGCGGAGACGGAACGGCCCGAAATGTCCTTCACGCGGTCGGTTTGGATACGCTTGCGTTTGGGATCCCAACAGGCGTCAAAATGCATTCCAGCGTTTTTGCGCTGCATCCGTCAGCCGCGGCGCAGATGATCGTTCAATTCCTGCGCGGGCGGACCATGGGCAGCCGCCAGGAAGAGGTGGTGGACCTCGACGAGGAGCAGTATGTATCCGGCCGGGTGGAGACGACTCTGTATGGTCTGATGCGGGTTCCGGCGGCCCCGGGACTGCTGCAAAGCATGAAATCCGGCCGGGGGACCTCTGATACGGAGGCGGTGGGAGCCATCGGGCAGCAGGTGGCGGATATGATCCGCCGGGACACCGGCGCCTGCTACGCGGTAGGCGCGGGGACCACCACTGCGGCGGTCAAGCGTATGCTGGAGGGAGAGGACGCGCCGGTCACACTGTTGGGCGTCGATGTTTACACGGGCGGAAAGTGCCTGCTGCGGGATGCGAACGCCCTGGAGCTGGAGGCCCTGTCCCAAACCCGAAGCATGAAGATCGTGATCTCGCCCATTGGCGGACAGGGCTACTTATTCGGACGGGGCAACCAGCAGTTCGCGCCGGCTGTGCTTCGAAAGGTCGGCAGAGAGGCTGTAACGGTGATCTGCTCTCCGGGCAAGCTGTCCGCGCTGCGTCAAAAACCATTCCTGGTCGACACGGGCGACGAGGCCCTGGACGCGGAGCTGCGGGGCTATATCCGCGTCCGGGTGGGGTTTGATCAGGAAGTCGTCTATAAAGTGACATAAGGGGGCGCACAGATGCTGAAGAATGAGAGCGCGGTAGTAACAGGCGCGGCATCCGGCATTGGTCGGGCTGTCGCGCGGAAGTTCGCGGAAGAGGGCGCACGGCTGCTGTTACTGGATAAAGACGCGGAGAAGCTGCAAAGAACGGCGGAGGAGCTTCTGGCCCAGGGCGCGGAGGCCGCCGCCCAGCCGACGGATGTGCTTGACTACGGACAGCTGCAGGCGGCGGCGGACCGGGCGGTGGACCTGTATGGCAGGCTCGACATCTGGTGCAACTGCGCCGGTGTCAGCACCATGAACCATGTGTGGGACCTCTCCGAGCAGGAGTGGGACTTCAATATGGACGTAAACGCAAAGGGCGTGTTTCTCTGCGTGAAAGCAGCGGCGGGCAAGATGATGCAGCAGCGATATGGAAGGATCGTCAACATTGCATCCGTCGCCAGTTTGCAATGCGATCCCCTTCTGGCGCATTATTGCGCATCCAAATGGGCGGTCCTGGGATTCAGCAGGACGGCGGCCTATGAACTGGCAAAATACGGGATCACAGTCAACTGCGTCTGTCCAGGTACGGTCTCGACGGACATGCAGACCAGGGAAATGCATTGGAGCGCCGCGCTGCAGGGCATTACGCCGGAGCAGGTATATCAACGCTGGGTGGACGGAACGCCGGTCGGCCGTTTGACCACGCCGGTCGACGTTGCGCGCGCCGTTGCGTTTTTGGCCTGCAGGGAAAGCGGCATGATGACGGGGATCGCGCTTCCGGTGACCGGAGGGGCGGAGATTTAGACACGGGGCGGACGCCCCAAAAAGACCGCTGGTTGCGGCAGGACAGTTGGGCAAGGAGGCAAGGAGCATGGATTACACATCAAAAATCAAACACTGGGATGACATTAAAGTTGGAAATGTTGCGACTTTCACAAAGACATTGACGCAGACAGACGTGGTGCTGTGGGTCGGTCTGACCGGGGACATGAATCCGGTGCATATTGACTCGGGATATGCCCAGCAGACCCGGTTTAAGGATATCATCGTTCCCGGCCTGATGGTTGCCGGACTGATTTCCACGGTCATGACACAGTCCACCTTTGGCAATGTATACTCCGGACAGACGCTGAAATTTTTGAAGCCGGTATATGTCGGGGATACGATCACCGCGGTGGCCACCGTCATTGAGAAGATGGAAGAGAAGCACCGCGTGAAAATCAGGACCGAATGTTATAACCAGAGAGACGAGCTGGTGATCACCGGCGAGGGGCAGGAGTATATCATGTGAAAAAGCTGGCTTCCGGCCATGCTGCGCGGCGCCCCGGGAGACTGCCTTGGATGAAATATGGAGGAGCTGGTTTGATATGAGTATTCAGATAATTACGGCGAAAGAGGCCGCGGCAATGATCGAATCCGGGACGACCCTTTGCTCCCAGGGAATGGGCGGCAATGATGTGGCGGAAGAGTTGCTGCTGGAACTTGAAAAACGCTTTTTGGAGACAGGCCAGCCCCGCCACTTGAGCTGGATGCACTCCTCCGGACAGGGCGACAAAAGCACCAGAGGGCTGAATCATATCGCCCACGAGGGGCTTCTGGATTGGCTGGTGGGTGGTCATTTGGGGCCCGCGCCAAAGATTCAGGAGCTGATCGCCGCGAATAAGATCCAGGCGTACAATTTGCCGCAGGGCGTGATCTCCCATATGTTCCGCGACATGGCGGCGGACCGCCCCACCATCACCCGGATCGGACTGGAGACCTTTGTGGACCCCCGGGTGGAGGGCGGCAAGTTAAACGAAGTCACCAAAGAGAACTTTGTGGAGCTGATGACGATCGATGGACGGGAGTATCTGCGGTACAAGCATCTCAGACGCCCCAACTACGCGTTTTTGCGGGGGACATATGCCGACGAACACGGAAATATCTCCCTGGAGGAGGAGCCGTGCTATCTGGAGACCCTACAGGCGGCGCAGGCGGTAAAAAACAACAGGGGAAAGGTGTTTGTCCAGGTCAAAAAGGTGGTGCCTTACGGGAGCCTTGATTTGCGGAAAGTGCATGTCCCCGGAACACTGGTTGACTATGTGGTGCCGGTGAGCGATATCCACAACCATATGATGACGTTTGATGAAGCGTTCAACCCAGCCTATTGCGGCAATTGCCGCGCGCTGGTCGCGCCGTCCGCCGGAAGCTCCCGACTGGATGCAAAAAAAATCATCAGCCGCAGGGCCGCCATGGAACTGATCCCTCATGCTGTGATCAACCTTGGTATTGGCGTGCCGGAGGGGATTGGCGTTGTCGCGGAAGAGGAGGGCCTGCGCGACGCGCTGACGCTTTCCATCGAATCCGGGCCGGTTGGCGGGATTCCGGTATCCGGGATCGGCTTTGGTGCCGCCATGAATCCGGACTGTATCCTGGACCAGTCCACACAGTTTGACACATATGATGGCGGAGGGCTGGACCTGGCATACCTGGGACTGGCGGAGGCGGATCGGTCTGGGAATGTGAATGTCTCCAAATTCGGCCCAAAGATCGCGGGAGCGGGCGGATTTATCAATATCACGCAGGCGACGCAAGATGTCATTTTTTGCGGGACGATGACCGCCAGTGGGCTGCGTGTCCAGGTACAGGACGGAAAACTGCATATTCTGCAGGAGGGCAAGGTCAAAAAGCTGGTGGACCAGGTTCAGCAGATCACATTCTCCGGCAGCTTTGCCAACAAGACCGGACAGAAGGTCCTGTACATTACAGAACGCGCGGTTTTCCACCTGGAACAGGAGGGAATGACGCTGGTGGAAATTGCTCCGGGCATTGATCTGCAGAAGGACATTTTGGACCAGATGGGCTTCATCCCCTTGGTCGCAAAGGAGCTTAAAACGATGGACGCGCGCATCTTCCGGGAGGAACGCATGAATCTGACATGGGAGCTTCTGAAAAAATAAATTGTCAAAATGTAGTTAAAGGGAAAAAAACAGTCGATCTATTGCACTGCAATGGATCGACTGTTTTTTGCGATTATTCCCACTCGCAAAGTGGTTTTCAATTCTAAACGCTTTTGTTTGGGGTATTTAATACCATTTGATTTTTCCTGATACCCATTATCCTTATCCTGTGGGCTTGCCGAACTTTTGCTATCAAAAATCTATCAATGGTTCGCTATCATAGGTGAAATTATCTGGTGCGTTCTGGTGGTTTACAAGTGGATTTTATCACAAAAAGAGAATAATTGCAACAATTTCACGCCCGATAGCTTTGTCAAATCGCACCTCGATTTGATGTAAATTTCCGTCGAAATCGGTCTCAAATTGAGACCGATTTCGACCACCGCACCCCCTCCCAAAATCAGAGGAGGCGGGCAAGCACCCTTGGGGCTTTCCCGCCTTGCTATCTCCCCGATAAACTGGGATGTTCATTTCTTTTTCTTATTATTTAATACTGCTACAATTACCCCTATAACTATCGGAATCATAGCACAAAACATAATTAGGCCAAAGTTTTCAATCACTTTTATTCTCCTTTCAAACCCCAGTCCATTGTTCTGTTATTCTATAAAAAGTATAGCATAAGACAATGGACAAGTCTACTTTTTTATCGCCCGCCCCGGTCAAAGGAGCGCCGGGGCCGCTTGCGGCCTTTCTCCGCCTGTTCCTGCTGTTTAGCGGCCTCCACCGCCGCCGCTACCTGCTCCGGGCCAAAGGCCCGCTTGACCCGCTCATAGTTGGCGGAGATCTGCCGCAGTTTCTTGTTCTCCAACTTCACCTCCATCAAGCGGTCAGACAAATGGGCGTTGCTCTCCCGCACCCGGCCATAGTCCCCTTGCAGGCGCTCAAACTTCCTTTTCAACTCGACATAGGCCCGGTACAGGGAGCGCAGAACCTTGACGATTTGGGCCAACAGCGGCTTGGCCTTTTTCTCCCGGTAGGACTTGGCGCTTTCCAGCGCCCCGGCCTCTGGTAGAATTTCCTCCGGGTCGGCGGAGAAGTCCGCCGCCAGCCGCTCCATGTTCTTCACCGCCGGGGCCAGCTCTTTCAGCCGACGCTCCTGTGCCTCCACCTGGCGCTCTTTCTCCGCCTTGACCGTTTCCAGGGCGGCGATCTCTTTCGCCCTCTGCTCCTTCTTGTAGTCCAGCACAGACAGGTGCTTGTCGTGGGTGCCCTTGTCCTCCCACTCAATGCCGTGACGCTCCATTACAGCGGCAAGCTGTTCCTTTTCCGAGCGCACCCACTGGCTCCACTCCGTGTCCCCCCTGGTGCCGCCTCGGAACCCTTGGGCCGCTAACGCCTGTTTCAGCGATACCCTGGTGTCAAGCCCCCGCTTGCTCCCGGTGGTGAACGGTACAAAGTCGATATGCAAATGGGGCGTGGCCTCGTCCATGTGGAGGTAGGCGGAGAACACCCGGAGATTGGGGTTGCGCTCCTGAAAGGCTCTCATGTACTCGTCCAGCACCGCCGCCGAAAGCTGGCCCTCCCCGCTGTCGGCGCTCATATCGTCCTTGTTGCCCACTTGCAGGATAATTTCATGGAACGGCTTTTCCTGTTTCCCGGAGCGTATTTTTTCGTAGTAGTCCTCTATCTTGCGGTCTGCCCTGGTCTGCTTGCTGTTGTACCGTTCCAGGGCCTCGTCAAACAGTTCATGGTACACCGCCTTGATATGCTCTTGGCAGTATGCTACATTCAGATGGGAACGCTCTGGATCGGTATTCTTGGCGTGAAACTTCCTGCTGTTATGGTTGACCGACCCATGCCCCACCATGACGCTGATCGTCCTTTTCAATCAATACCTCCTTTACCGCCGCGCAAGCGGCGGGCCTTTGTTACTTTCGCGAAAGTAACGCAAAAGCACTTTTGACAGCCTAACGGCCATCAAAAGCGCATTTGCGCCCTACGGGGTGGAGTGGGGGCTTTGCCCCCGCCGTCTGCGGACGGCTCCCCCAGCAGGGCCGCCCTTTGAAAAGGGCGCCCTGCACCCCGCCTAAACTTTGTCACTCGCCGTTGGGCAGGGGGGAAAGGCCAGTGGGCCTTTCCCCCCGCCCGGTGAGTGTTTTCCGTGGGCCGAAAGTCAAGGGGTACGGGTTGTATTGCCTTGCGGCAATCTCCACCCGCAGGTATGCCCCCTTGACTTTCGCCCCCGCTCCCCGTGACAGCCGTGACGACCGTGACGGCTTTTTTGATACCGGGAGCGGTGCCGCAGAGGTCGTCACGGCCGTCACGGTCGTCACGCCTGGGGAGGGACGAGGGAGAGGGTGACAGTCCTCCCGGCGTGAGTGCGGGCGCTCTCGTAGCGGATATGGTACTCATAGAACAACCTCCCGGCCCGGACATTCAGCCGCATGGCGAGGGCGTTTGCTTTCATATCCAGGCCCAGGGCGGCGGCGAGGTCTGTCGCCGTCCCGCTCCATGCGGGCCGCTCCACCGTCACCAAGGCGGCCACGGCCTCCAGCACCGGGTCAGGCGGCTCCCGCCACAATTCCGTTTCCGTCCGCTCCAGCCTCCACACAAGCCGCTCCTCGTCCCGTGAGAGGTATAGCCGCTGGTCCTGCTGGTCCCGCCCGGAGATGTCCAGCGTGGCGGCGTTGTCCGTTCTCCGCTCCTTTTGGAGCAGAAAGGCCCCGTCCGCCGCCCCTAACAGGCCGTTGGTGCCGGAGATCATATCAAACTTATCGTCGGCCTGTTGCTTGCGGGTATGGTGTACCAGCAGGAGGCAAATCCCGCTTGCGTCCGCAAACTCTTTCAGCCCGGTTATCACATCGTAGTCGCTGGCGTAGCTGTATTTATCCCCGCCATTCTCCCGGACTTTCTGCAAGGTGTCGATAATAACAAGCCGGGTGTCCGGGTGTCCCTTGATAAACTTCTTTAGCTGTTCCTCCAGCCCGTTTCCGAGTTTCTTGGCGCAGATAGCAAAGTGGAGGTTGGGGGTGCTGTCCGTCCCGAACATTCGGTATAGCCGCTCCTGCAAGCGGCGGTGGTCGTCCTCCAATGCCAGATAGAGGACTGTCCCCTGTCGGACGGCGTACCCCCACAGGGGGAGGCCCATGCTCACATGATAGGCAAGCTGGGCCATGAGAAAGGACTTTCCCACCTTGGGAGCGCCCACAAAGAGATATGTCCCGGCGTAGAGCAAGCCGTCTATGACAGGCGGCTTGCTCTGGTACACATTCTCGTAGAGGTCGTTCATGGAAACGGTGTGCAGGTAGGCCGGGTCGCTGAACCGCCGCATTTTTTCCAGCAAATCTTCCTCTGGGGGCTTGTGTTCGTCAACTTCCTCTGCTATACTTTTTGTGTCTACTTTTGAAAGCGACTGTCCTCCGTCTGGGCCAACAGGCGGATATAGGGCAGTCGTTTTCTCTTTTACGCTATCCATCTATCAATCCTCCCTCATGCCGTCCATAATGGCGGCGATCAGTTCGATGGTGTCCATCAGTTCACCGTCCACACCAGCCCCGCCCTCTATGCGCCGCAGTTCGGCCAGCACAGCGGCCAACTCGTTCCGCAGGGCCTTGTAGACCCTTGGATTGCCCTGCACCACCACATCACGGCACAACAGCCGCCGGGTGATGTAGTCCTGTTTGGTAAGCCCGGAGAGGCGCACAGCGGTTTCAATCTGCTCGTCCTCCTCCGGGGACACCCGGAACGCCACGGTCTTGTTTCTCCAACGGTTGTGGTTATCAAGGTTTTTCGCAGACATGATTTAAGCCCCCTTTCTCTCCATGTCCAGCTTGTCCGCCATCTCCGCCTGCCGGGTAGGAAACAGGTGGGCATAGCGGTATGTGATGTCAATACTCTCATGCCCCACCCGGTCAGCGATTGCCAGGGCCGTAAAGCCCATGTCAATCAAGAGGGAAACATGGGAATGGCGGAGGTCGTGTATTCTAATGCGCTTTACACCTGTCGCCTTACAGCCCCGCACCATCTCATGTTTCAGATAGTGCTTGCTGATGGGAAAAATGCGCTCGTCACTTGCGGCGCTGTAAAACATCTTCAAATAGTCGGCCATCTCGCCGCACAGGAACTTTGGCATTTGAATGATACGGTTGCTCTTGGGTGTCTTTGGGGTGGTGATAACGTCCTCGCCCTTGAGCCGCTGATAAGACTTGTTGATGGACACCGTACCCGCCTCAAGGTCAAAGTCCGCCGGAGTAAGGGCCAGCAGCTCCCCCTCCCGGATACCGCACCAGTAGAGCATTTCAAAGGCATAGTAGGACATGGGCTTGTCCATCATGGCCTCCGCAAACTTTAGGTACTCCGCTTTCGTCCAGAACAGCATTTCCCGCCGCTCCTCCACGCCCATGTTGCCAGCCTTTGACGCTGGATTGACCTGGAGGCCGTAATAGCGGATAGCGTGGTTAAAAATGGTACTCAGTTGATTGTGGACAGTCCGCAGATATGTCCGGGAGTAGGGCTTGCCCTTGCTGTCCCGCAATTCCCGAATTTCGTTCTGCCAGTCCATCACGTCCTTGGCAGTGATTTCCGACAGCTTGCGCTTGCTAAAATAGGGAAGTATTTTCTTTTTGATGATACTTTCCTTTGTCAGCCAGGTGTTCAACTTCAACTTGGGCTTTACGTCCTTTTCGTAAAGCTGGACAAAACTCTCAAAGGTCATGTTTACATCGGCTTGCTTTTGCATGAGGAACTCCCGTTCCCACGCCAAAGCGTCCCTTTTCGTGGCAAAGCCACGTTTCAACTTCTGCTGTCGCTCCCCTTTCCAGTCCGTATAGCGGAACTGGACATACCATGTGCCGTTGTCTTTGTTCCTAAATGCCGCCATAAATCAATCGCTCCTTTCGCTTTGACCTCTTGTGCCATAGAATTTTTCATGGAAGAATTTGCGGTCTATTCGGCCCGAAATGGTAATACAGCCCGTTTTCCGCAATTCCTCGTTCATGGTGCGGATTAGTTTGTAGGCATAGGGGACAGATACTCCCAATTCCTCGGCTACCTCGTCCACCCGCATGAACATCGTCTTTGCCATGGTTTCACCCCCTCTCCGTTATGATTTCGTTGCTGTTCCTCCCGAAAGCGGTTCCTGCCCCAGCACATTCTGCGGCGTTCTCTCTGCCTTGGTACGCTCGGCCTTGCGGCGTTGTGGCGGTTACTTCCCCGGCAGGGTATCTTCCCTCGGACAGTCATTTAATTAAACGGATTTGCTTAACTCGTTATACTAAACAAATTCGTTTCGGTCAAGTGGTTTGCGAAATAAAATTTAACTTTTTTGTTTAGAATTATCTTGACTATTCTTAAACGGATATGTTATACTCATTTCGACAAAAGCCGCAGACAGGAGCTGACATTTTATGGCGATTGGTGAGCGTATTCGCTTTTTCCGCAACCTCCGGGGCATGACGCAGAAATACCTGGGAATGAGGCTCGGCTTTCCAGAGCGGTCTGCCGATGTGCGTCTGGCCCAGTATGAAACAGGCACCCGGACACCCAAGGCCGACTTGACGGAGGGCCTTGCCTATATCCTGGACGTTTCGCCCCAGGCGTTGAACGTCCCGGACATAGACACTTATATCGGACTGGCCCACACCCTGTTTACATTGGAAGATGTTTACAGTCTGAAAGTGAAAGAGGCCGATGGACAGGTCTGCCTGCAGGTAGAGGTTAAGCCGGGAGACCGCCACGCCGAGGAATTGGGCAGGATTTTGAAAGCGTGGCGGGAACAGGCGGCAAAGCTGGAGGCCGGAGAGATCACCAAGGAGGACTACGACAAGTGGCGTTACCACTATCCCGAGTACGACACCACCCAGCGGTGGGTCAAAATACCCTCCAAGAGAATTGACGACTGGTTTCAGAAATAACAAAAAAGGTCTTGCCGACTGTTGAAAGTCGGCAAGACCTTTTTGTTGGATATGAGGGATTTACCTATAAGCCACCCGCCCCATGCGAGTAAATAAAGTAAATCCGGTTTGGGTATCTGCTATCAACTTGCTATCAAATTGCCCTTTTGCGTTTCAAAAACCCAGTGTTTTCAGTACTTTGCGGGTTTCTTTACTTACTCCCACTCTATTGTGGCAGGCGGTTTGGACGTGATGTCATACACGATGCGGTTGATATTGGGCACCTCATTCACGATCCGCACGCTCACCCGGTCCAGGACCTCGTAGGGGATGCGGGTCCAGTCCGCGGTCATGAAGTCCGTGGTGGTGACGCTGCGGAGGGCCAGAGTGTAGTCATACGTCCGGCCATCGCCCTGGACGCCGACACTGCGCATGTTGGTCAGCACCGCGAAATACTGGTTCATGGTGCCCTCCAGATGGGCCTTGGCGATCTCATCCCGGAAGATGAAGTCCGCCAGCCGCAGGGTGTCCAGCTTGTCCTTGGTGATGTCGCCGATGACGCGGATGGCAAGACCGGGACCGGGGAAGGGCTGGCGCATGACCAGGTACTCCGGCAGGCCCAGCTCCCGGCCCAGCTGGCGCACCTCGTCCTTGAACAGCATCCGCAGCGGCTCGATGATCTCCTTGAAGTCCACGTAGTCCGGCAGGCCGCCCACGTTATGGTGGCTCTTGATGACGGCGGCGTCGCCGGTGCCGGATTCAATGACATCGGGGTAGATGGTGCCCTGGACCAGGTAGTCCACCTGGCCGATCTTCTTGGCCTCCGCTTCGAAGACTCGGATAAACTCCTCGCCGATGATCTTGCGCTTGCGCTCCGGCTCGCTGACGCCCGCCAGCTTGCCCAGGAACAGCTCCTCGGCGTTGGAGCGGACGAAGTTGATGTCCCACTTGGCGAAAGCGGCCTCCACCTCGTCGCCCTCGTTCAGGCGCATGAGACCGTGGTCCACGAACACGCAGGTCAACTGGTTGCCCACAGCCTCGGCGACCAACGCCGCCGCCACGGAGGAGTCCACACCGCCGCTGAGAGCCAGCAGGACCTTGCCGCCGCCCACCTTTTCCCGGATCTGGCGGATGGCGGTCTCCTTGTAGTCGCCCATGGTCCAGTCGCCCCTGGCGCCGCAGGCCTCATACAGGAAGTTGCGGATCATGTCGGTGCCGTGCTGGGTGTGGTTGACTTCGGGGTGGTACTGGACGCCGTAGAAGCCCCGGGCCTCGTCGCAGATGGCCACGTTGGGGCAGGCGTCGGAATGGGCCACCAGGGCGAAGCCGTCGGGGACCTTCTCCATATAGTCGCCGTGGCTCATCCAGGTGATGCCCTGCTCCGGCAGGCCCTTGAAGAGCTTGCAGCCGGTGTTGAAATAGGTCTCGGTCTTGCCGTACTCCCGGGCCGAGTCCCCGGTGGCGGCCACGACTTTGCCACCCAGGTTGTGGGCGATGAGCTGGCAGCCGTAGCAGATGCCCAGGATGGGGACGCCCCACGTGAAGATGGCGGGGTCCACCTGGGGGGAGGTGGACGCATAGACGCTGTTGGGGCCGCCGGTGAAGATGATGCCGATGGGGTCCATGGCGCGGATATCGGCCAGCGGGGTGGTGTAGGGCTTCACCTCGCAGTAGACGCCGCACTCGCGGACCCGGCGGGCGATGAGCTGGTTGTACTGGCCGCCGAAATCCAGGACGATGACAGTCTGGTGGGACAAGGGGGATTCCTCCTTTTGTTGAGAAATTATGATGGAACTTCCGCGCCGCCCCACTCCACCACGGCAAAGCCGGCGCGTTCAAAGGCGGGCAGGGACTGTTCGGGGAGATCGACCGGGGATTCCTGGGGCCTCCACGCCATGAACACCCGCAGGACGCTGTCCGGCTCCGGGGTGACGGTCAGCCGGGCGTGGTCCGTGTAGGCATCGGCCTGGAAAGCGATCAGGTTATAGGGGTTGGGCTCCATCCGGGGGAGCCAGTAGACGATGAACTCGTTGGCCTCCCGGCGGTCAAAGCCCAGGCGGGCCAGGGCGTCCTCCAGAAAGGCGGCGGTGTCCCCGCCGGGGACGCAGAAGCCTTGGGAGAAGTCGTACTCCACGGCGGAGACGCCCTCCCAGTAGAGGTACTTGTAGGTCTGACCGTTTGCGTCCGTCAGGGTGCCGTCGGGCCGGACGGTGACGGTCCAGCCGCCGTCATAGGCGGGGTAGGCGCAGGTCAGCTCGCCGTCGTAGTCCAGGGTGACGGTGACCTCGGTCTCGGTTTCAGGATAGAGGTAGATGACCGGTTTGGCGTCACCATATTGCCCGCTGGCTTCAAGGGAACTGTTCCGCGCCTGAAACGCCAGGCCGATGACAACAGCCAGCAGCAGAGCCGCCAGAATGAGTAATGCCTTTTTCATAAAACGCCTCCTTTTCATATTGGGCCTCTCGGCGGGTGGATGATATCCGTTCCCACAGGCATAGACGAAAAAGAGCGCGGTATGGTTCCGAAGGGATCAGTCCTCGTCCCGGAACACGATGTTGCCCGGTTCGGCGGATTCGATGATGGCCAGGGACTTCAGGTTCACGCCGGCGGAGCGCAGGCGGTCGCCGCCGCCCTGGAAGCCCTTCTCCACGGCGCAGCCAATGCCCACCAGCGTGGCGCCGGCGGCGTCCACGATGTCGCACAGGCCCCGCATGGCCTCGCCGTTGGCCATGAAGTCGTCGATGATCAAAACCTTGTCGTCGGCGGACAGCCACTCCTTGCTCACCAGCAGCGTGACCTTTTTCTTGTAGGTATAGGAGAAGATATCGCTCTGGTACAGGCCGCCCTCGATGTTGTCGCTCTTGGCCTTTTTGGCGAAGATCATGGGCTTGTGGAAGTGCTGGGCCACAACGGCGGACAGGGCGATGCCGGACGCCTCGGCGGTCAGGATCACGGTGACCTCGTCCATGTTGAAGTGCCTGCCGAACTCCTCGGCGATGTGGTCCATCAGCTCGGTGTCAATGCGGTGGTTCAGAAAGCCGTCCACCTTGATGATATTGCCAGGCAGGACCTTGCCCTCTTTGACGATGCGCTCCTTCAACTCCTGCATATGAAATTCCCCCTTCAGTGATCTGTATTTTTCCCGTTTTTATAAAACGTTGTCTGCTTTTCTATTATCTCGAATCATCCGCCTTTTTTCAACTGTTTTTCCACACAAAAACAGTTTTTTCAGGGGCTGGAAAATAGTACAGATTATTGTGCGAAATGGACAAAAACACGCAAAAGCCACACCGTGAATGGACACGGTGTGGCTTTTCCAGCGGTTATTTCCGCTCCAGCGCGTCAGCGGCGGCGTCCAGCCAGCCGCCCCGGAAGGACTCGATGTCCCCGGCGTCCACCAGGGCCGCCAGAGCCGGGTCGATGGGCATCTCCGCCAGCACCGTCAGATTATGGCGCACGGCAGCCTCGGCGGTCTTGCCCTCGCCGAAGAGGTGGATCTTCCTGCCGCAGTCCGGGCAGGCCACGTAGCTCATGTTCTCCACCAGGCCCACGATAGGGACCTCCATCATCTCGGCCATCTTCACGGCCTTCTCCACCACCATGCTCACCAGCTCCTGGGGGGAGGCCACGATGATAATGCCGTCCAGAGGGATGGACTGGAACACGGACAGGGAGACGTCGCCGGTTCCCGGCGGCATGTCCACAAACAGATAGTCGCAGTTCCACAGCACGTCGGTCCAGAACTGCTGGACAACGCCGGAGATGACGGGGCCGCGCCAGATGACGGGGTCCGTCTCATTGGGCAGCAGCAGGTTGGTGGACATGATCTGGATGCCGGTGCGGGACTCCATGGGGTACAGGCCCTCCTCGCTGCCCAGGGCCTGACCGTGGAGGCTGAAGGCCTTGGGGATGGAGGGGCCGGTGACATCGGCGTCCAGCACGCCCACCTGATAGCCCCGGCGGCGCATAGTGACGGCCAGCTGGCTGGTGACCATGGACTTGCCGACGCCGCCCTTGCCGGACACGACGCCGAAGACCTTGCCCACTCTGGCGGCGGGATTGTGCTCCTTCAGCAGGGACTGGGGCTCCTGCCGCTCCCCGCAGCTCTCGCCGCAGGAGGAACAGTCATGGGTACATTCGCTCATAGGTGATATCTCCTTTTCGCTCTCGCGTATTTACACATATTATATTGTATCCAATGGGATGCAATGCATATCTTATACCTGTTGCGCCGCGTCCGTCAACCGTTGAATCGAAACTTCTTCGTCTCCGGCGAAGAAATCCGCCTCCCGGCTGTGGCAGGTGAACAGCAGGATCTGGCGGCGCCTGCCCTCCTCCTTCAGCCACCGCAGGGCGGCGGCGCAGCGGGCGTCGTCAAAATTGGACAGGGCGTCGTCCAGCACGATGGGCACGCCGGCCTTCTCCGGCAGCACCAGGTCGCAGATGGCCAGCCGCGCGGCCAGGTACAGCTGGTCCCCGGCCCCGGCGGAGAGCAGGGCGGCGTCCCGGTAGACGCCCTCCCCCGCGGGCTCGGCGGAGAGATGGAAGGCCCGGTCCAGCACCACGCCGCCGTAGCGGCCCTCCGTCAGCTCCGCGAAAATTTCGGCGGCCCGGCCCCGGCGGAGAGCAGGGCGGCGTCCCGGTAGACGCCCTCCCCCGCGGGC
>OIYT01000380.1_pt1 | contig 48018 bp, 50 predicted proteins | sample 1588201 | NCBI WGS metagenome assembly OIYT01 (sample SAMN03283260) | human gut metagenome | biome: human-associated habitat; material: feces | host: Homo sapiens | place: USA | collected 2013
GCTGTCCGGCTTGTGGATCGGCGGCGGCACGCTCCTGATGGTCTGGATGACCGCCGTCATGAATGTCGCGCAGACGACGGCGCAGGGGATCAATCTCCTGTATTTCCTGCCGACGGCGGGCTGTGCGCTGCTGTTTCATATCAAGAATCGCCTGATCCGCTGGAAGGTCGTGCTTCCGGCGATGATCGCGGGGTGCGTCAGCGCCGTGGGCGGCGCGTTGCTTGCCACGGCGATCGACACGGGGCTTTTGCGGCGGCTGTTCGGCGGCTTTTTACTGTTGGTCGGCCTGCGCGAGCTGTTTTACCGGGAGAGGAAGGCCAAGTAACCTTCCAAGATCAGAGAGGCGGCGACGGCGTCGACCGTCTCCTTTCTCTTCTTTCCGCGCCGGTTGCAGTCCGACAGGATGGCGTGCGCCTCGACCGTCGTGCGCCGCTCGTCCCAGAGCACGACCTCAAGGCCGGCCTTTTCGCCCACAAGCGCGGCAAAGTCACGGTAGAGCGCCGCGCGCGGCCCCTCCGAGCCGTCCATGTTGCGCGGGAAGCCCATGACGAGGCGCTGCGCGCCGCACTGCTGTGCAAGACGCGCGATCTCGGCGGCGGTCTTTTCGGCGTTGCGGCTGTGGATCACGGTGGTCTGACCGACGATGCTGCCGGTGAGGTCGGAAACGGCAATGCCGGTTCGGGCGTCGCCGTAGTCAATGGCAAGAATACGCATAAAAGAAGGTTCCTCTCCAAAAAAATTACATCTAATATAATACTGATTCTTGATTAAAACATTGAATCAAGAATCCCGTGCGCTACGCACACTCGCATCGTGCGAACGCACGATGCGCCGTCTCATGCAGAATCTGACGCGCCTTTGGCGCTATAAAAAGCTTTTCAAGCTTTTTAACAGATTCTAGTATAATACTATAACGCCCCGAAGACCGAAATGCAAGCCGTCGCAGCGCCCAAAAATACGCAAAAAAGCGCAAAAAACAGTTGACCTGTACAAAAAACTGTGATAGAATGTCTCTACCTGCGAAAATGGGTCTTTCTTTTTGCGCCCATTTTCACCTGTGGCATCGTCCGGTAGTTTCGGCGAGAGCTAAATTTTGATGGCGCACAGGCATACAGGGAGGCAATAATTTAAGGAGGTGCCGAAATGCGAGTAAAGATCACCCTTCGCTGCAATGAGTGCAAGCAGAGAAACTACAACACCATGAAGAACAAGAAGAATGACCCCGACCGTTTGGAAATGAAGAAGTACTGCCGGTTCTGCAGAAAGCATACCGTGCATACCGAAACGAAGTAAATCGAAAGGATGAACACCATGGCAGATACTGTTAAGAAGCCGAATTTCTTCGTCCGTACCGGCCGCAAAATCGCCAAGTGGTTCCGTGAGATGAAAAGCGAGCTGAAGAAGGTCGTTTGGCCTTCCGGCAAGCAGATGGTCAATAACACCGTTATTGTCCTTCTGTGCATCCTCATCGTCGGCGTGATCGTTTGCGTTTTCGATCTTCTTGCCAAGGAGGGCATCAACCTGCTTGGTAAACTCTTCTGATCGGTATGGCAGAGGCAGCAAAATGGTATGTTGTGCATACCTATTCCGGGTATGAAAATACCGTAAAGGCGACCATCGAAAAGACGGTGGAGACTCGCCAAATGCAGGATATCATCCATCAGGTCGTCATCCCCATGGAGACAGTCACCGAGATCACCGACAACGGCCCGAAAACCTATGACCGCAAGGTGTTCCCCGGCTACGTTCTGGTCAAGATGGTCATGACGGACGAGGCGTGGTATCTCATCCGCAACGTTCGCGGCGCGACCGGCTTTATCACCTCCGGCAGCAACAAGCCCACTCCCTTGACGGAGGACGAGGTGTATCAGCTCGGCGTGGAAAAGCGCGAGATCGTTGTCGGCTACAATGTCGGCGATACCGTTACGATCGTCGACGGACCGCTGAGCGGCTTTAACGGCGTTGTTGAGCTGCTCGACGTTGAAAAGAACAAGGTTCGCGTGACCGTTTCCATGTTCGGCCGCGAAACACCGGTCGATCTGGAACTCGATCAGGTGGAAGTTGTTTCCGAATAAACCGTTCGGTCACAAACGTGGGAGGGGATCGTTCCCCGCCGGAAATACGCCGCTTGGCGTATCACCACATTATATTTGGAGGTGCTTACTATGGCACAGAAAGTTACCGGTTATATCAAACTTCAGATTCCTGCCGCGAAGGCGACCGCGTCGCCTCCTGTCGGCCCCGCTCTCGGCCAGCACGGCGTCAACATTGCGCAGTTCATCAAGGAATTTAACGAGCGCACCAAGGATCAGGCGGGCTTCAAGATCCCCGTCGTCATCACGGTCTATTCCGACCGCAGCTTCTCCTTCATCACCAAGACCCCTCCGACCCCGACGCTCATCCTGAAGGCTGTCGGTCAGGACAAGGGTTCCGGCGTCCCCAACAAGGAGAAGGTCGCTACCATCACCAGCGCACAGGTGCGCGAGATCGCTGAAAGAAAAATGCCCGACCTCACCGCCGCCACGATCGAGGCTGCTATGAGCCAGGTCGCAGGCACTTGCCGCTCCATGGGCATCACTGTTGTTGACTAATACTGTTGTCGAGGCGATTTGCCTCAATATGTGGGAGGATTATTCCGCATTTACCACTTTAAGGAGGATTTAACATTGTTTAGAGGTAAGAAATATAAGGACAGCGCCAAGCAGATCGACCGCGCTGTACAGTACGAAGTCTCCGACGCGCTGGCTCTGGTCGTCAAGACCGCTCCGGCCAAGTTCGACGAGACCGTTGAGATCCATATCAAGCTCGGCGTCGACTCCCGTCATGCCGACCAGCAGGTGCGTGGCGCCATCGTCCTGCCCAACGGCACCGGCAAGACCCGCAAGGTTCTGGTTTTCGCCAAGGACGCGAAGGTCGACGAGGCTCTGGCAGCCGGTGCGGATTACGCCGGTGGTATGGAGCTTGTCGAGAAGATCACCAAGGAAAACTGGTTCGATTTCGATGTCGTCGTTGCCTCTCCTGACATGATGGGCATCGTCGGCCGTCTCGGTAAGGTTCTCGGCCCGAAGGGTCTCATGCCCTCTCCCAAGGCCGGTACCGTCACCCCGAACGTTGCCGCTGCCGTGAAGGAAGTTAAGGCCGGTAAGATCGAGTATCGTCTGGACAAGACCAACATCATCCACTGCCCCATCGGCAAGGCTTCTTTCGGCGCTGATAAGCTGGTTCAGAACTTCGAAACTCTGATGGAAGCTATCGTAAAGGCTAAGCCGTCTGCTGCAAAGGGTACTTACCTGAAGTCCTGCACCGTAACTTCTACTATGGGTGTTGGCGTAAAGGTTGCTACCAACAAGTATGGTGTCTGAGTTCTCAGCACAGCTTTGAAACAGACGTGATAGAAAGTCCCTGTTCTCCCGCAACTTTTTCGGGTGGACAGGGATTTTTTGTGTCCAAAGCTGCAACGGTATTTTTTTGCGTTATTTTTTCTTTAAAGAATATTGTATTCATCAAAGAAAAAGTCATAGATGCGCTAGGATTCCGCTGCTTTTTCCACTGTTGTTAATTTTTTATGATCTTCTCGTTTTAATTGCAGGATAATATTGCTTACATCTTGTGAATTTTGTGATTTTCATGCCGTCATTTTAAATAGTATTTTTTCACACATAAAATACAAATATGTGAAAAGTTGAGAATATTGATTTTGTTCGTAACTACGTCGTTTTCATGTGCGGCAGGTCCTGCTTTGCAGAATTTTGGAAATTCTTCTTAAACCTTGTGTAAATGTTTTCGGAAACGCCTTGACTTTTCTGCTCCGCAGCAGTATACTAAAAATAGAAATAATGTCCGGAATTCCGATGATTTTCCGAGACGTGCATCCCTTAGCACGACGGGAAAGCATCGCATTTCAGGCGGTTTGGAAAGGACTGATTCAGTATGATGAAACAAGCAAAATTCCTATCGCTTACCGCAGCATGTGTTCTGAGTCTGACTTCTGTTATGGGCGGACTTCAGGTCTCCGCTGCACAGCAATCCGCTCCCGTATCCTCTGATGTCAAGATCATGGCACTGGGCGACTCGATCACAGACGGCTATTGGACCGGCGGCGGTTATCGAAAGTATCTCTACCACGAGCTGGAAGAAATGGGATACTCCAACATTGATATGGTGGGACCGAAGGGAAGCAACTCGGAATCCTTCCAGTATCAGGGACAGACCGTTACCTACGACGGCAACTATGCCGGCTACAGCGGCTATGCCATCCAGTACATCACCGGAACTGAAACCCGTCAGGGCATTCTGGAAACCATTAGCAGTGACTACGGCAACGGCAACATGATCGAAACCTATGATCCGGATGTGGTACTGCTCCAGATCGGCACCAACGATGTTCTGAGCAACTATAACGACGGCATCACCGATCGTCTGGAAAATCTGGTGGATACCATTCTGGCAGATATGGACGGCGAGAATGATATGCTGTACGTTTCCACCATCCCGAACATTAACATCGCAGAGCGCTACGATTGGCTATGGGCATACGGTATGTACTACCCCAACGATCCGGCAGCATTTACCGCAAAGATTCAGGGCTGCATCGATTCCTACAATGCCTCCATTCAGACGCTGGTTGCCAAGAAACAGGCTGAGGGCGCAAAGATCTCTTTCGCCGACATTCACAGCGTCATCGATGAAACCACCGATATGCATGACGGTGTGCACCCCAACGAAACCGGCTACGAAAAGATGGGCAACTATTGGGCAAACCTGCTGAATTCCACCTATCTCAACGGCAACACTGATCCGAAGCCTGTTACGACAACAACCACACAGCAGACAACTGCTTCCACAACAACTACCACAAAGGCTACGACGAAGGCAACCACACAGGCAACGACAGCAAAACCCACAAAAACTACCACTTCTGCGACAACTGCCGCAACTACCACCACAAAGGCAACCACCAAGACCACCGCTGCTTCGGATGGCAGCGATATCGTTCTGACCGATGTGAAGATCGGCGAAACTTACGATCTGACACCCTATCAGAATGCGGGAATCTCCTCCGTTTCTTTCGTCTTCAAAAATGTTCCGCAGTACGGAATGAGCGGCTGTGCCTCCTTCGGCAACTGGGATCTCTCCAAGGACTATACTACGAATGATTTGGCGGGAAATACACTGACCGTTGATCTGGATGCGTTCTACAACTCCATGATACTCTATAAGTGGTACGGCGATACCGATCTGGATTCTGTCATTCTCCACTGCGGCAGCAGTGCGGTAACTACTGCTGCCACCAAGGCTACCACAACCACAACAACCACAAAGCCGACCACCACCACTACCAAGGCTACGACCACCACAACAACCACAAAACCGACCACCACAACTACCAAGGCTACGACTACCACAACAACGACAAAGCCGACTACCACAACTACCAAGGCTACGACCACCACAACAACCACAAAACCGACCATCACAACTACCAAGGCTACTACGACAACCACAACAAAGGCAACCACTACTACAGCCAAAGCCACCACAACGACCACTGCTAAGGCAACCACAGCAGCTACCACCTCTTCGGAGAGCAGCAAGACCGTGGTTCTGACAGATGTTTCTTTCGGAAAGTCCTATTCTCTGAAAAAGTACGATTACAAGAGCATCACTAAGATTCAGGTGACTTTTGGCGACAATGTGGGCTATGGATTCAACGGCGCACTGGTACTTGGAAACTGGGCAGAGCAGAAGTCCTATCACTCCAACGACATGAAGTCCGACAACACCATCACCTTTGATGTGAAAAATCCGCAGGATTGCCTCACCCTGTACCGTTACTGGGGCGAAGTTGATCTGAAGTCTGTCACATTGTATTTCGACTAACGTTTTCCACCATGTGAATTTTCCCATGCGAATCCCCCTGCTTCGGCAGGGGAATTCTTGCGTTCAAAAATAATTTACATGTTTTTTTGCGAGAAAGCTTGACAATGCCAGAATGCTGTGCTATACTAAAATACGTTGCTATGCAACATCGTATTCTAAAGACAGTTGGTGGCATATGCCGTAAATCCAACCGAGGAATGTGCAATGATTTTTCTGTGATACACAGCGCACGATTCCTAGCGGATCGTGTTTTTTTATTGCGATTTCCAGAGAGGCCTCCCCTGTGGCGGTTTCCCCAATACGATGAACTTTTTATCGGAGGTGAAATCTTATGGCAAGTGAAAAGATTTTGGAAGGCAAGAAGGCAAAGGTAGCTGCTCTGACCGAACAGCTCCAGAAGAGCGTTTCTTTCGTTCTGGTAGACTATCAGGGCATCTCTGTAGAAGATGACACCAAGCTGCGCCGTGAAATGCGGGAAGCTGGCGTTACCTACATGGTAGAAAAGAATTCTCTGCTGCGTTTTGCATTCAAGAACATGGGCATCGATGCATTTGACGACGTACTGCACGGCGCAACTGCAGTTGCTCTGTCCAACGACGATCAGACTGCTCCGGCTCGTATTCTGGGCAAGTTTGCTGAAGACAAGGACGACTTCTTCAACCTGAAGGCAGGTTACGTAGAGGGCGTTGCTTACGACGCAGCAGGCGTAGAAAAGCTGTCGAAGATCCCGTCCAAGGAAGTGCTGCTGGCACAGCTGGTTGGCTCTCTCCAGGGTCCGATCCAGAAGCTGGCTGCAACCCTGCAGGCAGTGGTGGACAGCAAGTCGGAAGATTCCGCTGCATAATCCTAGCAGGGCTATGGTTCCCTGCTGCAACTGAAATTGAATTATAAAGGAGTTAATTATCATGGCATCTGAAAAGATTTTGAAGTTCGTTGAAGATATCAAGGAACTGTCCGTTCTGGAACTGGCTGAACTGGTTGACGCAATCCAGGAAGAATTTGGTGTAACCGCTGCTGTTGCAGCTGCTCCGGCTGCTGGTGCAGGCGCAGGCGCTGCTGAGGCTGAAAAGACTGAGTTCGACGTTGTTCTGACCTCCTTCGGTGACGCTAAGATGGCTGTTATCAAGGCTGCTAAGGAAGCTCTGGGTCTGGGTCTGAAGGAAGCAAAGGCTGTTGTTGAGTCTGCTCCGGCTACCCTGAAGGAAGCTTGCCCGAAGGCTGACGCTGAGGCTCTGAAGGCTAAGCTGGAAGAAGCTGGCGCTACCATCGAACTGAAGTAAGTTCTCTGACGAGTTCAATTGTCAAACAAGAGGGACATGTTCCGCTGGGAACGTGTCCCTTTTCGTATACGTTCAAAAACGCCTGTTCCGGATCTGGAACAGGCGTTTTTTGCATCAGATTGCAAAGTGCAGCGCAATCATAAGGATCACGCCGGGGATTCCCAGGATCGCCGACTGCAACAGATGCAGCGCATTCAGCGCCGGCGTAAACCCGAAGAGATGCCCACCGTAATGCACCAGAAACAGCGCAGCAAGTCCGCCAATCGTTCCCGCCAGCATTGAGCGAATGGGGTGCTTTCTTCGAAAATAATACAGGATCATGACCAGAGCAAGCCCCGCCCAGACCGACCAGAATATCACATCATTCATCTTGTCATCTCCTCCTCGCCTACGTCAGCAGGTACGCCAGCGCCATCAGCAGCTTTTTGTCGCAGTTCTCATTTCCACCGTCTTTGTAAATCATCGCCATCATCGCCAAAATCAACATGTGGTCGCTGTCCAGATGTGAGAGCAGCTCAGCCGGCCCGTGATTTACCAGCTCCGCCAATCCGGAAAACGGTGTTCCTGCCGGCGGTTTTACTGGCGGTTCCGGAGCGGCAGAGGGCGGCAGCATATCCCCCATGGGTTCCTGTCGCATCCCGCCGGGAAGAATCGGCGCACGCTGCTGCATTTCCCGTGCACGCCTCGAAGCCTCCCGCCGCATGTTGTCCTGTTCCTGCGGAGAATACCGTGCCATCTGTCCTCACCTCCTGCGCCTAGAGCAAATCCTGAAGCAGTCCGTTCTCCTTTACCGCACTGAAAACCGCATACAGTTTCAGCAGTTTGACCGCCTGATCCACCTTTTTCTGCCGGTCTGTTTTCAGATGCGGCCGAAGTGCCATGAGCAGCTGCGTATCCTCGTCATTGCGGTGCATCGCTCCCATCAGCTCCTGCACCTTCAAAAGCATCCCCATGTCAAAACCGCCGGATGACGATTCCTCTGCGGATGATGCTGCATCGGAGGCTGTGTCTGAGGACGATTGTTCCGTGCCGTCATCCTCCTGCTGCCGGAGCATCTGCGCCAGCTCCTGAAGCTGCTGCAAGCTCTCGGGGTCGGACAAAAGCTCGCCCATTTTCCCCAACATATCGTCCACCGCCGCTCACCTCCTCCAACGTGTGCGCATCCGCTCTACCGCCTATTTTTTTCCGGATAGCTTCTGATACAGCGCCTGTGCCTGCGGCGAACTCACCAGCTTCTCCACCATCTCCGGATTCTTCAGCACCTTTTGCAGCATGGCGGAATCCTTGGGACTCATGTTTTTCAGCACCTTGTCATACTTACCGGACTCCAGTTCCTGACGCAGCTGCGCCGGCGGAACGCCCAGCTTTTTTCCGGCTGCTGCCAGCAGCTGATCCACCTGTTTCGGGTCTAATTTCTGTCGATCCATATGCTTCTGCTCCTTTCCAGCATCAAAAATCCCCTGCAAAAACGAGAGAATTTCTGTCAGCATCCAAACGCATTTCTGCGAAAAGATACGGCGCACCTTCGAAACGGCTGAAAAAATATTCCACGGAAGATATTGTATTACCGCTACGATTGTGCTATAATATAGGTTGATCCAATCATCGACCAAGGAGGTACTTATGCGTATTCTTGTGATATCTGATACCCACGGAGATCTCCGTACACTCACCCGCATTGTAGAGGAAAATCAGAACGCCGATTATATCCTTCACCTCGGCGACTGCGAAGAGGAGTGCCGTGCCCTGCTGGCAGACAAGCCGGAACTGGCATCACGGTTTCTCCGTGTCAGGGGCAACAACGACCTCGGCAGCAGCACACCGCTTTTTGCAACGCTGCGTGTGTCGCCTCAGCACAAGATTTTTTTCACACACGGCCATAAATACGGCGTGTACTACGGCACAGAACAGCTAGTGCAGACGGCGAAAGAAAATCACTGCGACATCGCCCTCTTTGGACACACCCACTGTTCCATGTGCGCCTATACCGACGGCGTCTATGTGATGAATCCCGGCAGCGCCAGCTGCCCACGAGACGGACGTGACCCCTCCTACGGTTACGTGGACATCGTGGACGGCGGTGTCATGACCAATGTCGTCTTTTTCCGGCGATCCTTCCGCAGACACCTCTGGGAATAATCCGCCTGCTACAGTATATGCAGCGGCAGACAGAAGTTTCCTGCCGCAGACACACCGAATAAGGAGCACACCATTCATGAAACACATTTCCCTTCGCCCCGATTCCTGGAACAGCGAGCGGCGGCGCTACCTGCTGACCTTTCTTCTGGGATTCGGCACGCTGCTGCTGGTATTCCTGCCTATTATCATCGCAGACGGCGGCTATTTCATCTACTACGGCGATTTCAATTCGCAGCAGATTCCGTTCTACAATCTTGCCAACGACGCCGTGCGCAGCGGCAGCTTCGGCTGGAACTGGTACACCGATCTGGGTGCCAACTTCATCGGCTCCTATGCCTTCTACCTGTTCGGCAGCCCGTTCTTCTGGATCACCACCATTCTGCCACGGAGCTGGGTGACATTTTCCATCCCCATTCTGCTCTGCATCAAGCATGGTGTCGCTGCACTGACCGCTTACGCCTACATCCGCAGGTTTGTGCAGAATTCCAACGCCGCCATTGTGGGCGGTCTGCTGTACGCCTTTTCCGGCTTCCAGCTGTTCAACCTGTTTTTCAATCATTTTCAGGATGTCACGGCGTTTTTCCCCCTGCTGCTCATCGCCATGGAGGAGTGCGTCAACCGGAATCGGCGGGGCGTTTTTGCGCTGGCAGTTGCCCTGCTCGCCACCCTCAACTATTTCTTCTTCACGGGACAAGTGGTATTTCTGGTGCTCTATTTCATTGTGCGCTGCTTCTCCAGGGATTTCCATGCCTCCCTGCGAAAGTTCTTCGTCCTGCTCTTTGAAGCAATTCTCGGCGTTTCCATTGCGTGCGCCGTTCTGCTTCCGGCAGCCCTCGCCGTCTTTGCCAACGATCGGGTTTCCGAACACCTCTATGGCATGGACATGGTGGCATACAGCGACCGCACCCGAATCTGGCGCATTCTCCTGAGTCTGTTCCTGATTCCGGACGTTCCGGCAAGACCGAACCTGTTCTCCTCCAATGCGGCAAAATGGGCTTCCATCGGCGGCTATCTCCCTATGTTTTCCATGGCTGGCGCCCTCTCTTTCCTGAAACAGCGGGACGGCCACTGGGCAAAGCGTCTGACCATCATTTGCGCCGTATGCGCCTGCGTTCCCATTCTCAACAGTGCATTCTATGCGCTGAACGGCTCCTATTATGCACGCTGGTTCTATATGCCCGTGCTGATCCTCGCCATGATGACCGCCTATGCGCTGGATCAAAAGGAAATCCAGTGGCGGTACGGCTTCCGCATCTGCGCCATTTTCATGGCAGCATTTGCAGCGATCTCCCTGCTGCCCAAGAAAGACGAAGAGGGAAACGTCGTCTGGTTCTCATTTCCCAATTATCCGGAGCACTTCTATCTGGTACTGGCGGTCTGCGCAGCATTTCTGGTGCTGGCTGCCCTGCTCATTCGCCGCAGAAACGCCGGAAAGCCTTTCTGGAAACTCACCGTCCTCACCACCACTTGCGCCTGCCTGATCTGTACCATGGTTGTAGTATACTTCGGCGCATTCACGCCCCAGCGTGCCAGACAGTATGCGGACGAGGCAATTGACCCGGAGAACGACATCTCCATCTCGGTTTCCGAGGACGACTTTTTCCGGACAGACATCTCCGAGAACTGCGACAACTACCCCATGCTCTGGAAGCTCCCCTGCATGCGTGCATTCCAGAGTGTTGTGCCGGTATCCATCATGGATTTCTATGAGAGCATCGGCGTCACACGGGACGTTGCCTCCCGTCCGGATCTCTCCTACTACGCCCTGCGTGGACTGTTCTCCGTCAAGTACTACTTTGATCAGGTGGACGTGAGCAACGCCATCACCGAAACACCGGAACTGGATCTGCCCGGCTTCGTCTACGAGGAAACGGAAAACGGATTCCGGCGCTTCCGGAATACCGCCTATATTCCCATGGGCTTTACGTTTGATCAGTATATCTCCGAGGATGTGTGGGATGCCACTGCCGAGAGCCAGCGCTGCCCGCTTCTGATTCGTGCGCTGGTGCTCTCCGACGAACAGGTGGAGAAATACGGGGACTGGATGAAACCGATCACCTCGCAGGATCTCCGCATGACAGAGGACGAGTACCTGACCGAGTGCAGCGAATGTGCTGCCTCTGCCTGCGATACGTTCACCTATGATTCCTACGGATTTCAGGCATCCATCACCACGGAAAAGCCGAATCTGGTATTCTTCAGCGTGCCCTACGAGGACGGCTGGTCTGCCACGGTCAACGGCGAGGAAGTTCCTGTGGAAAAGGTGGACACGGGATTCATGGCGGTTCCTGTGGAAGCCGGCGAAAGCGACATCGTATTCACCTACGAAACACCCGGACTGCGTGCCGGTCTGTGGATTTCGCTGGGCGGTGTGATCTGCCTTGTGATCTATCTGCTGCTCTGCCGGAAATTTGTCCGGCGCACACCGGCGGAGAAATGCGCACAGCTGGCATCTGCCGCAGGCAATACCGCAAAAACAGAAGAACCGCAACCCATTGATACAACCGAAAGTGAAGAACAAGGAGTGTGAGTTTCATGCATTTACAGGAAGAAACCAAACGCAGTGAAAAGACCTATCAGGGAAAGGTGTTCTACGTCACCAGGGATCAGGCGGAGCTGGAGGACGGCAAGCTGGTGCAGCGGGACGTGGTGCACCACTCCGGCGGTGTCTGCGTTGTCCCGCTGACGGACAAGGGCACGGTGCTCATGGTTCAGCAGTTTCGCTATCCCATGCAGCAGGTGACGCTGGAAGTGCCCGCCGGAAAGATCGAGCCGGGAGAAGATCCGGCGGAGTGCGGCAGACGGGAGCTATCGGAAGAGGCAGGACGCACCTGCGAGCGCTACACCTATCTGGGAAAGCTCTTCCCCACTCCCGCATATGATACAGAGGTCATCCATATGTATCTGGCGGAAAAGCTCTCCCGCCCCACCGCACAGAATCTGGACGAGGGCGAGTTTCTGGATGTGACAGAGCTTCCGCTGGAGGAGGCGGTGCAGATGGTCATGGAAGATCAGATTCCGGACGCCAAGACGCAGATCGCCCTGCTCAAAACATACTTCCTGTTGCAGCAGCGGAAAAACTCGTAAGAGCGATTCCACAAAAAAAGACCGCCCAAAAGGCGGTCTGCTGAAAATATTTTCTGGAAGTTGGAAAAGCTTTGTGCGGTGTTGCCTTAGGATGCAGATTCCTGCATGGCTTCCTCCTGCGCCTCGGCCTCCATCAGTGCCAGGTGACGGTGGTAGGTTTCCAGAATCTGCTCCTCCATCATCTTGCGGGCCTCTGAGGAAATCGGATGTACAATGTCCCGGAATACACCGTTCTCATCCTTCCGGCTGGGCATGGCAACAAACAAGCGCTCGTCGCCCTGAACTACCTTGATGTCATGGACTGCCAGCATGTCGTCGATGGTGACAGAGACAACGGCACGCAGCCGTCCCTCTGTGATGATCCGTCTGATCTTGATATCTGTGATTTCCATAAGATGACCTCCTCGTTTGCAGCACATCTGATTTCCTTGCTGTCCACCTGAATGCTGCGTCCCGCCGATGCGGAACTTCATTTCTGCCGACTCTTTGATTTCGTAAGTATTTCGCCGAAAACTTTCGCTTTTTCAGCAGATTTGGCGTGAACTTACGTTATCATCTAGTATACACGATATAATTTAAATTTGTGATAAGGAAAAAGGTGATTTTTTTGAACAAAGACATCCTAAACGGTAAAAAGCATATTCATTTCATCGGGATTGGCGGCAGCGGCATGTATCCGCTGGCACAGATCCTCCACGCACGTGGATTTTACCTCACTGGCTCTGACAACAACGAAACCGAGACGCTTCAGGCGGTTCGGGACATGGGCATTCCGGTACAGCTGGGACAGCGTGCGGAAAACATCGAGGGCGCTGACCTGATCGTGCACACCGCAGCCATCATGGCGGACAATCCGGAACTCATCGCCGCCAAGGCAAGCGGCGTTCCGGTTCTGGAGCGCAGCGAGCTGCTGGGCATCGTGACCAGCTGGTACGACAACGCCATTTGCGTTGCCGGCACCCACGGCAAGACTACCACGACCTCTATGGTGACGCAGATTCTGTTCACTGCCGGCGTGGACCTCTCCGCATTCATTGGCGGAAAGCTGCCCTGCATCCACGGCAGCGGCAGAAGCGGTTCCAGCGACATCATGACCTGCGAGGCATGCGAATTCGTGGACACGTTCCTGAAGCTCTATCCGGACATTGCTGTTCTGCTGAACATCGACGCAGACCATCTGGACTACTTCGGCACGGTGGAGAACATCATTAAATCGTTCCACAAGTTCGCACAGCTCACCTCAAAGGCCGTCATCTACAACGGCAGCGATGCCAACACCTACAAGGCAATGGAGGGCATCGAGGGCAAGGAGCGCATCACGTTCGGCAAAACCGCCGACTGCGACTACTACCCCATGGACATCCGCCATGTCTCCGGTCTGGAAACCCACTTCCAGCTGATGCACCACGGCGCATCGCTGGGTGAGATCGTCCTGCACGTTGCCGGCGAACACAACGTCCTGAACGCCACCGCAGCCGCTGCTGCTGCCATGTATGTGGGCGTGTCTTTCGAAGACGTAGCAAAGGGACTTGCCGCTTTCCGTGGCGCCGGCAGACGCTTTGAGAAAAAGGGCGAGGTCAACGGCATCACGCTGGTGGACGACTATGCGCACCATCCCACAGAGCTTACCGCTACCCTGAAAGCGGCAATGGCAATGCCGTTCCGTCAGGTCTGGGCAGTGTTCCAGCCCTTCACCTTCTCTCGGACGGCAATGCTGCTGGACGAATTTGCAGAGGCGCTCTCCATTCCGGATCACGCTGTGCTGACGGACATCATGGGTTCCCGGGAGAAGAACACCTACAACATCTTCACCCGCCAGCTGGGCGAAAAGATTCCGGATGCCGTTTGGTTCCCGCAGGATGAGAGCAATCCGGAGACCACCGACGAGCGGAAGTACGCCAACTTTGCACAGGTGACGGAATATATCTGCGACCATGCACAGCCCGGCGATCTGGTCATTACCCTGGGCTGCGGCGATGTCAACAAAGTCAACAAGATGATTCTGGAGGAGCTGGAACGGCGGCAGGCTGCGAAATAACCGTAAAAATTTGCAGATATTCTCTTTTCAAGGGCCGAAAAATATTGTATAATGTTGTGTGAGCATCTGTTTTGCCGTTTCATGCAAAACCGGTTCTCAGAATCTGCTTCATAGAAAGGATCATGCCTCTATGTCAAATAAAGTAAAAGTGGTGATCTGCGGAAAGGACTTCACGCTCCAGACCTCAGAATCCGCAAACTATGTCTTTGGGCTGGCTCGGACGCTGGAATCCCGTATCTCGGAGATCACCGATTCCAACAGCAGCGCCTCCCCCTTTACCGCTGCCATCATGGTTGGTCTGTCTGCGCTGGATGACCTGAACAAGGCGAACGTCAAGCTGGACGCTCTGCGGGATCAGTCGAAAGAATATGTGGACGAAGCCGGAAAGACTCGTCTGGAACGGGACGCTGCCATTCAGCAAATTGAGGCGCTCCGCTCCCGGGTTGCCGCACTGGAACAGGAGCTGCGGGAAGCTTCTCTGAAATCGCCCAAATGAGCATGCCGGAAATTTTAGCGCCGGCCGGCTCTCCGGAGGCACTCCTTGCGGCACTTCGCTGCGGTGCGGATGCTGTCTATGTGGGCGGAAAACAGTTTTCTGCCCGCCAGAGTGCGGAAAATTTTGACGGTGCCGCACTGAAAGAAGCTGCGGACTTGTGCCATCTCTACGGCGCAAAGCTCTATCTGACAGTCAACACGCTGGCGTTTGATCGGGAATTTGATGCACTGGACGCATGGATTCGGGAGGCAGCCGGCTGCGGCATTGACGCATTCCTGGTGCAGGATCTGGGCGTACTGGCGCTGATTCAGGAAATCGCACCGGATGTTCCCGTCCACGCCTCCACACAGATGACCATCCACACCAAAGCCGGCGTGGAATGGGCAAAACAGCAGGGCTTCTCCCGTGTCGTGGTGTCCCGTGAGATGTCACGAAAAGAACTTGCACCGCTATGTCAGTGCGGCATTGAAATCGAACATTTCGTTCACGGCGCCCTCTGCATGAGCGTATCCGGACAGTGCAGCCTTTCGGCGATGATCGGTTCCCGCAGCGCCAATCGGGGACGCTGTGCCCAGGCATGCCGTCTGCCATTTTCGGCGACGGGAAAAGCAGGTGTCTGTGCCCTCTCCCTGAAAGACCTCTGCCTTGTCCCCTATATGCAGCAGCTGATGGCGGATGGCGTGGCATCCCTGAAAATTGAGGGACGCCGGAAACGTCCGGAGTATGTCGCCGCTGCTGTCACCGCACTGGTACAGGCACGGAATGGCGCAGAACCGGATCTGGAGACACTCCGTGCTGCCTTTTCCAGAAGCGGATTCACGGACGGCTACTACACCGGAAAGCGCCGGAACATGTTCGGGACACGGCAAAAGGAAGATGTCCTGCAAATGCAAAAGGTACTCCCCACACTGGAAAAGCTCTACCAAAAGCCCACGGGACGTGTGCCTCTGACCATGCACGTCACTGTGCAGGAGGGATGTCCCGTTCGCCTGCGGCTCTCCGATCCCGATGGAAATCAGGTAGAAGTCACCGGCGATTGTCCGCAGCCCGCCCGCACACGTCCCACCGACAGCGCACAGCTGCAACGGCAGATGGAAAAGCTGGGCGGTACGATCTACACGCTGGAAGCACTGACCGCAGATTGCGACGGCATTTCCATGCTGCCGGCTTCTGCGTGGAATGCCGTGCGCCGCAGCGGTGTCGAGGCGATGAACTTCCAGCGCATCCAGAAAAACACGCCGGTCTATGCGCTGCGTCCGGCATCGAAACCTGCACCGGCACAGGAAACTGCACCGGTACACCCGCTCTTTCGGGTACAGGTGGCTCACGCCGAAAAGGCAGCCCGGCTCCTCGCCTGCGAGGACGTGGAAGCGGTATTGCTGCCGCTGACGGCGCTGCCGGAACACTGGGATTTGCCGTCAAAGGAGCGTGTCTACCTCACACTCCCCCGCTACTGCCCCTCGGAAGATAAGCTGACGGAGCAGCTGGAACAGGCAGTGCAGCAAGGCTTCCGGCATCTCGTCTGTGAAAACGTGGCGCATCTCCTGCTGGGTGAAACGCTCGGCATGACTCTGCACGGCGGGTTGGGACTCAATGCGGCAAACAGCCGCTGCCTGACGTTCCTCCGTCAGCAAAAGCTGGCGGACACCATGCTCTCGCCGGAATTGACCGCCGCACAGATCCGGCACTGCCACGGGCTGCCCTTCGGGCTGTACGCCTACGGCAATCTTCCGGTGATGACCATGCGGAACTGTCCCATCCAAAACGAAGTCGGCTGCAAAAACTGCACCGGCACGCTCACCGACCGAACCGGCAGAAAATTTCCCGTGCATTGTGACAAGTGCCACGGTGTTGTCACCATGTACAACGCCGTCCCCACATGGATGGCAGACAAGCCGGAGGCGCTGGAGCACGCTGCTTTCTGGCTGCTGGACTGCACATGTGCGGAAAATCCCTTTGCCATTCTGGAGGCATTCCGGCAATCGTCCGCTGCCCCATTTCCCGTCACTCGTGGACTCTATTTCCGTGGTGTCGAATAACACAGGAGGTATCCCCTTATGTATCTATCCATTCAAAAACTGCACCCCGATGCACAGCTGCCCGTCCGTGCAACAGCACAGAGCGCCGGCTATGACCTGCACGCCTATCTGGAACAGGATGTGGTTTTGCAGCCCGGCGAGATCTGCAAGATTCCCACAGGAATTGCAGCCGCACCCTCCCGCAAAGACGTGATGCTCTGCATCTTCCCACGCTCCGGACTGGCTTCCAAGTTCGGTATCTCGCTGGCAAATGCCGTTGGCGTTGTGGACAGCGATTACCGTGGGGAACTGCTGGTTCCGCTGATCAATCTGGGCAAGGAGGATTTCACCGTCCAAAACGGCATGCGCATTGCGCAGCTGGTGGCGATTCCCGTGCTGTTTCCCACGTGTCAGGAAGTGGAATCGCTGGACGAAACCGAACGGGGCAGCAACGGATTCGGCGCAAGCGGCATTTCCGAACCGCTGTCACATACAAAGTAAAGGAGCTGAACTGCAACTCTCATGAAAAAAGTTTTCGTCTATATTCTCGTGCTGGTCGTTGCGCTGCTGCTGGGAGGAATCCTCGGCAACGTATGCGCCAACATTGAACCGCTGAGCTGGCTGGACTACATGCCGCCGCTGAACATCAAGGAACACCACTGGAATCTGTACGTTCTGGATCTCACCTTCGGGCTGCAATCCAAGTTCAATATTGCACAGGTGATTCTGGTCATCGTTGCGATCTTTACCGCCCCGAAAATCCAGAAGCTGATCTTCAAGGACAAGAAATAACATCGTACCTGCGCACACAAATTGTATAATGTGCTGTAAAGATTTGCTCCTTTTTCATTTGATTTTTACAAAAACGGAGAATTTGAAAACTACAGAAATTTCCCGAAAAAATGATTGTCTTACCATCCGATTGGTGGTATAATAAAGAGAGCGTCATACAAATCCGGCTGTTTTTCAGAAAGCTGTCCATATTTTGAGCACACAGACTTTCGCAGCCTTTTTCGGCACCGCATTCCGGTACATAATGAATACATACCGGTATTTTTCGCAGCAAAAGGGAGCACACAACATGTTTACAAAAGATATTGGTATTGATCTTGGCACCGCAAATACTCTCGTGTATGTACGAGGAAAGGGAATTATCATCCGGGAACCGTCGGTCGTGGCGGTCAACACCCACACGGATCGTGCCAAATATGTGGGAAAAGAAGCAAAAGATGTCATCGGACGCACCCCCGGCTCCATCGTGGCAGTCCGTCCGCTGAAAGACGGCGTCATTGCAGATTTTGAAACAACCACCATTTTATTGCAGGAGTTCATCCGCAAGGCCATGCACGGCAAAATGTTCGCCCGTGCACGTGTCATCATCTGCATTCCGTCCGGCGTCACTGCCGTGGAACGGCGTGCCGTACAGGATGCCGCAGACCACGCCGGCGCACGTCCGGTGCTCATTGTGGAAGAGCCAATGGCAGCTGCCATCGGCGCCGGTCTGCCCACCACAGAGCCGGCCGGCTGCATGGTGGTGGACATCGGCGGCGGCACAAGCGAGGTCGCAGTGATCTCCCTGGGAGGCATTGTGGTTTCGAAGAGTGTGCGCTGCGCCGGCGATGCGTGCGATGCAGCCATCATCAACTACATTAAAAAGCGCTATAACCTGCTCATCGGCGAACGCACAGCGGAGAGCATCAAGATTCAGATCGGCACCGCCTACCCCATCGACCGCAACGAAACCATGCAGATCAAGGGACGCAACCTCATGAGCGGACTCCCCGAAAATGTCAACATCACCTCCGACGAGGTGCGGGAGGCGCTGGCGGAACCGCTGTCACGCATTGTGGATGCGGTGCGCTGGACGCTGGAACAGACGCCGCCGGAGCTGGCTGCCGACATCATTGACCACGGCATCACGCTCACCGGCGGCGGGGCGCTGCTGCGTGGGCTGGATCAGCTGATTCACAAGGAAACCGGCATGCCGGTCTTCATTGCAGAGTATCCGCTGGACTGCGTGGTCGAGGGCACGGGAAAGATTCTGGAAAACATGGACAAATACCGGGATACGCTGATGGATGAATCCCGCTTTGCATAACACGAAAACAGGAGGCAAAACCACATGGGCAGCTTTTTCAAAAGCAAAAAATTCCGGATCATTCTCTGCGTTGTTGCGCTGCTCATCGGCGTGATGCTCTATGCCGTGACGCAGGACGGACACACGCTGCCGACGACCGGATTTGTGGGAACGGTTCTCAAGCCGGTTCGTGCGGTGTCCAATCAGATTTCCCAGACAGTAGAGCGTACCCTCGATGTCTTTGCAAAATCCAAGTCCTATCAGACGGAAAACCAGGAACTGCAGCAGCGTGTGGCAGAGCTGGAAAACCAGCTGGTGGACTACCGCAAGACGCAGGAGGAGCTGGAAGATCTCAAGGGCTTCATGGGCGTCAAGAAAGACCATGAGGACTATGTGCTCTCCGATCCCTGCGCTATTATTGGCTATGTGGAGAACGATCCGTTCCACGCCTTTTACATCGATCAGGGCAGCGAGGACGGCATTTCCGTTTACGATCCGGTGGTGACATCAGAAGGGCTTGTGGGAATTATTTCCGAAGTTTCCCAGCACTATTCCACCGTGGAAACCATCTGCTCCCCCAATCTCTCCATCGGTGCGGAATCCTCTGAAAAAAAGGAATCCGGCATTGTGGAGGGAGATGTCACACTGACCGCAGATTACCAGTGCCGCATGATCTATCTGGAAAAGGAGACCACGCTGAAAGAGGGCGACCTCATCGTCACTTCCAATTCCGTGGGAATCTTCCCGCAGGGCTATCTCATCGGTTCGGTGCAGTCCATTGAGCCGATGGACAGCGGGCTGAGCTATTGCGCCATTCTGAAGCCGTCTGTCGATCTGGAAAGTCTGACCAACGTTATTGTTATCACAGATTTTGCCGGAAAGGAGCAGCAGGATGCGGAAAACTAAGTTTACCCCATTCCGGGAAAACCGGCATCCCAAAAACATGCGCCTGCGCAATGTCTTTCGCTGGATTCTCTATGGACTGCTGATTCTGCTGGCATTTATCTTTTCTACCTCCGGCGATTACACCAAACCGCTGCTGATGATCCCCATCGCCCTGTGTATCTCCTCCGTTTCCAAGGAGGCAGTAGCAGGCGGCGTGGGAATCGTGTGCGGCTTTTGCATGGATGTCACCACTGGTTCGCTGCCGGGATATCACGCAATTCTGCTGTTTCTCCTGTGCATGCTGACTGCACTGCTCTACGACCGGCTCATGCAGCGGCGCTATTTCAACATGCTGCTGTTCACCGCTGTTGTGACATTTTTGGTGACTGGTGCGGACTTCGTCTTTCGGTATGCCATGTGGGGCTATGACCATATGGCAATAATCTATACGCACTACATGCTGCCCTGCCTGCTGTACACCTGCATCAGCACCATTGTTATCTACCCCGTTTTCCACTGCATCCACCGCTTCCTGCTTCCGCAGCAGCGGCGCACCATTGAGAAAACCATTCGCACCCTTGAGGAATCCGAGGAGTAATCCCCCAGAAAGGAAGTCGCATGAAACACACTGCATCGAGTTATGTCAAGCTCTCTCTTGCCAGTCTTTTGGTGCTGGCATCCTGCTGCCTCTGCGCTTGGAGATTGATGAAAATTCAGGTGGTGGAAAGTGAACGGTATTCCATTCAGCACGTAACCACGCAAAAATACACCCAGACCATTCAGGCGACACGCGGCGAGATCGTGGATTCCGAGGGAACCCCCATCATTGAAAACAAGGTGGGCTATGATGTCATCATCGAGCCGGATACCTTTCCGGAGGACAACGCCAGGGGCAATCAGATTCTGCTCTCCATTGCCGACATTCTGCAAAAGCATCAGGTACAGTGGAGTTCTTCCCTGCCCATCTCGCAGACGAAGCCGTATACGTTCACAGGCGACGATGATGCCGTGGCTGAACTGAAAGAGAACCTCAAGCTCAATGTCTACGCCACAGCAGAAAACTGCATGGACAAGCTGATCGCTGACTATGACATTTCCGACAGCTATTCGCAGGAGGAACAGCGCATTCTGGCTGGCATCCGCTACGAAATGCAGCTGCGCAGCTTCTCCCTGAGCAACCGGTTTCTGCTGGCGGAGGATGTGCCGCTGGAAACCGTCACAGAGCTGAAAGAACGTGGCATCACCCTCAGCGGCATGGACATCACCGAGGAAGCCGTCCGCTCTGTGGCACAGGGCAATGTGGTACCCCACGAGATCGGCACAGTCGGTCCGATTTACGCTACGGAATATGAGGAACTGAAATCCAAGGGCTACAATCTGGACGACGTGGTGGGAAAGAGCGGCATCGAACAGGCCATGGAGAGCGAACTGCGCGGCACAGACGGCATCAAAACCATCACCGTGGAAAACGGCAAGGTGGTTTCCTCGGATATCACCAAGCCGGTACAGTCCGGTCACACCGTGCAGCTCACCGTCAACAGCAAGTTTCAGGGAAAGCTGCAGGAAATTCTGGACAGCTTCATCGGCAATTTTGACAGCCTGCGGGACGACCGCACCGAAAGTCTGGGCGAGGTTTCCTGCGGTGCGCTGGTAGTGCTGGATGCCAAGGACGGCGGTGTTCTCGGCATGGCAACAGCCCCCACCTACGATCTGGGCGAGTACAAGACCAATTACGAGGAAATCCTCAACGCCGAGAACTCCCCTCTGTTTGACCGTGCAGCCTACGGACTGTACCGCCCCGGTTCTACCTTTAAAACCATTACCGCCACTGCCGGCATGAACGAGGGCATCATCAACGGAAACTCCACCTACTACTGCGGTCAGACCTACGAGTTCCACGACCACACCTACAGCTGTACGGGCTACCACGGCGACATTGCCCTCACCCGTGCCCTTCAGGTTTCCTGCAACATCTTCTTCTACAAGCTCTCGGAAAAGCTCACCATCGACGGCATCACCAAATACGCCCGTCTGTTCGGATTGGGACAGGCAACCGGCCTGGAAACCGGTGACGCTGCCGGTCATCTCTCCGATCAGGAGACTTTCGCAGAAATGGGAGAGGATTGGACAGTCGGTCAGGTGCTCCAGAGCGCCATCGGTCAGGGTGAATGGGCAGTTACACCGCTGCAAATGGCAAACGTCGCCTGCACCATCGCCAACGACGGCGTGCGCTATCAGCCACATCTGGTGGACAGCATCTGGGACTACAACCACGAGAACTGCGTCGAGGAGATCGACCCCGTGGTTGCCAGCGAGATCAAACCCTCCTCAGACGAAGTCTTTCAGTATGTGGAGAGCGGTATGATCGCCGCATCCACCAACAACTTCCCCACGCAATACTCTCTGCAAAATCTGGGATTTGACGTGGCGATCAAAACCGGTACCCCGCAGGTGGACGGCAGAGTACAGGACTCCTTCTTCATCGGCTATGCACCGGCAGAAAATCCGGAAATCGCTTTCGCCGGCGTAATCGAGGGCGGCGAGTACTCCAAGTACATGATCCGCTCCATCATTCAGGCGTATCAGCAGTGCGTCAAGGGCGAAAATGTCACCATCGACAACTTCGTTACAACAACTGCAACCACAACAGCAGCTTCTTCCGCATCCACCACGACAGCCACAACAGCGAGTCAGCACTCGTAAACGCACAACAAATTTGAAAGAAAAGCTGTTTTTTCGTCAAAATAGATAAACAGAACTATGGAAACCACCATACATTTCACAATTTTATCGCTCTTGCGGATAAAAACTTTGACAAATCCCAGTTTTGTGGTATAATAATATCAAAGACATTCGTATCAAAATCATAATAAAAATAACTTTATTACAAAAAATAATTTCATTTTTGTAGAAATTGATGAAAAATAGAAAGGATTGGTTTCCCAAATGACAATTGCACTGATTGCACATGATGCAAAGAAAGAACTTATGATTCAGTTCTGTATTGCTTACTGCGGCATTCTCTCCCGGCACACGCTGTGTGCTACCGGAACAACCGGAAAGCAGGTGGCAGAGGCAACGGGTCTGCGGATCCAGCGGTATCTCAGCGGTTCGCAGGGCGGCGACCAGCAGATCGCTGCCCGCATCTCCTGCAACGAGATCGACGTACTGCTGTTCTTCCGTGACCCCATCAACCGCAAGGCTTCGGAGCCCAATGAAATGAACCTGCTCCGCCTGTGCGATGTTCACAACGTTCCGGTCGCAACCAACATCGCCACCGCAGAAGCCCTGATCATGGCGCTGGAGCGCGGCGATCTGGATTGGCGTGAGATCGGCAATCCGTCCATCTAACCGCCTTTTCCAGCAATGCGGGATCTGCCAATTTCCGCACATTGACTCATAAGTTGACCCCTTTTCGGAGGGGCAATTTTTTGCATATGGCAAGCATAGGAGGTTTTTAACAATATGGCTATCAAAATCACACGCCCGCAGGGAACCGAGGACATCACCCCCAAGCAGATCTACAAGTGGCACACGGTAGAACGTATGGCACGAGAGACTGCGGAGAGCTTTGGCTTCCACGAAATGCGGATCCCGACATTTGAGAGTACCGATCTGTTCCTGCGCTCCGTGGGAGAAACCACCGACGTGGTACAGAAGGAAATGTACACCGTCAAGGCCAAGGAAACAGAATTCACGCTGCGTCCGGAGGGAACTGCCGGTTCCATCCGTTCCATGCTGCAAAACGGTCTGCTCAACGATGCGCTGCCGCAGAAAATCTTCTATATCCTCTCCTGCTTCCGCCACGAAAGACCGCAGGCAGGCAGACTGCGGGAATTTCACCAGTTTGGCGTGGAAATGGCTGGCAGCGCCGGCCCTGCATCGGATGCGGAGATCATCGCCCTTGTCAAGGCAATTCTGGATCGTGCCGGTCTGAAAAACATCGCCCTGAACATCAACTCCATCGGTTGTCCTACTTGCCGTGCAGAATACCACAAGGCGCTGCGGGCATATTTCCAGCCGCACAGAGACGAGCTGTGCGAAACCTGCCAGACCCGTCTGGAAAAGAACCCCATGCGTATTCTGGACTGCAAGAGCGAGATCTGCTCCGGCATTGCCAAGGATGCACCCATCATTCTGGACTATCTCTGCGATGAGTGCCGCACGCACTTTGAAAAGCTGCAGGAATACCTGAAAGCGCAGAACATCGAATACACCATCAATCCGAAAATCGTTCGTGGTCTGGATTACTATACCAAGACGGTCTTTGAGTTTATCACCACAGACATCGGTGCACAGGGCACGGTCTGCGGCGGCGGACGCTATGACGGTCTGATCGAGCAGATGGGCGGCAAGCCCACACCGGCCATGGGCTTTGCCATGGGTCTGGAGCGTCTGATTCTGACCATGGAGAGCCAGGGCTGCGAGTTCCAGCCGCCGCACCAGTGCGACCTCTACATTGCGCCCATGGACGAGGCGGCCATTCCCACGGCAATGCAGATCGCAAGCTCGCTGCGTGCCTCCGGCTATCAGGTGGAATACGATCTGATGCAGCGCAAACTGAAAGCACAGATGAAGTACGCCGACAAGATCGGGGCTACCTTTGTTCTGGTGCTGGGCGAAAATGAATTGCAGTCCCAGCAGGCAAACCTGAAAAACATGAAGACCAAAGAGCAGTTTCCCGTTTCTCTGGGCGAGAAATTTGAGGAAAAGTTTGACGATATCGCCATTCAGTACATGTTTCACGATGTCGTAAATGATTTTGAAAAGGAGTGTGGAACGCATGGATCAAATGAATGAACTGCGCCGTACCTGCTACTGCACAGAGACCTGCGGAAAAATGGGAGAAACGGTGGTTGTCGGCGGATTTGCACAGAAAGTGCGGAATCTGGGAAACCTGATCTTCATCGACCTGCGTGATATCACCGGTATCGTACAGCTGGCATTCAACGACCAGACCGACCGGGCAATTTTCGAAAAGGCTGCCTCCTGCCACAGCGAGTATGTGCTGCTGGCAAAGGGCACGGTTGCAAAGCGTTCCAGCGTGAATCCGGATCTGAAAACCGGTGAGCTGGAAATTCTGGTGGAGGATCTGCGTGTGCTCTCCAAGGCACAGACACCGCCGTTCGCCATCACTGACGAGACCAAGACCAACGAGGAGCTTCGCCTGAAGTACCGCTATCTGGATCTGCGCCGTGCACCGCTCCAGCACAACCTGCTCATGCGCCACAAGATCGCACTGGCAGCCAGAGAGTACTTCTACGCCAACCACTTCACCGAGATCGAAACACCTATGATGATGAAGTCCACGCCGGAGGGCGCACGGGACTACCTCATCCCCTCCCGTGTCCACAACGGCAAGTTTTACGCACTGCCCCAGTCCCCCCAGATCTACAAGCAGCTGCTGATGGTTGCCGGCATGGATCGGTACATTCAAATCGCCCGCTGCTTCCGTGACGAGGATTTGCGTGCAGACCGTCAGCCGGAATTCACCCAGATCGACTTGGAGATGTCTTTCGTCGATGTGGAGGATATCCTGCAAATGACAGAGGGCTTTGTGCAGTATCTGTTCCGCAAGGTGCTGGACATGGAGATTCCCACACCGCTGCCCCGCATGACCTACAAGGAAGCCATGGAACGCTATGGTTCCGACAAGCCGGACACCCGCTTCGGCATGGAGCTGCAGGATCTGTCGGACATCGTGAAGGACGTGGACTTTATGGTATTCCGCTCCGCTCTGGAAGCCGGCGGAAGTGTCCGTGCAATTGTTGCGAAAAACGCTGCATCGGTTCTGACCCGCAAGGAAATCGACAAGCTCACCGAAAAGGCAAAGGGCATCGGCGCAAAGGGTCTTGCCTTTGTCCGCTGGCACGATGAGAAGCCCAACTGCTCTTTCGCCAAGTTCCTGCCGGAGGGCAAGCTGGATGAAATTCTCAGTCATCTGGGCTGCGAAAAGGGCGACGTTGTCCTGATTGTGGCAGACAAGAACAAGGTGACACTGCCGGTTCTGGGCGCACTGCGTCTGGAGGTTGCCAAGAAGCTGGATCTGATTCCAGCCGGAAAGTTCAACTTCCTGTGGATCACACAGTTCCCGTTCTTCGAATGGAACGAGGACACCCAGCACTGGGATGCCATGCATCACCCGTTCACCATGCCCATGGACGAGTGCCTGCCCTATCTGGACAGCGATCCGGCACGGGTCACTGCAAAGGCATTCGACCTGGTACTCAACGGCACAGAGCTGTCCTCCGGTTCCATCCGTATCACGGACTATGAGCTTCAGGAGAAGATGTTCCAGGCACTGGGTCTGACCGACGAGGAAATCGAGGCAAAGTTCGGCTTCCTGGTAGAGGCATACCACTACGGTGCACCGCCGCACGGCGGTCTTGGCATCGGTCTGGATCGTCTGACCATGGTAATGCTCCAGGCAGAGAGTCTGCGTGACGTTGTGGCATTCCCGAAGGTACAAAACGCAAGCGAACTCATGAGCGCCTGCCCGTCCGCAGTTGATGCAGAGAGTCTGGATGTTCTGGGCATTCAGGTCACCCACAGCGAGGACGACGAATAATTCTTTTGACCATTATAAAAAAGAGCCAGCTCACAGGGAAATCCTCCCCACGGGCTGGCTCTTTTGGATTATTTCGGAACAATGCGCAAAATATAGGTTTTGGGATCCTCCCAGTAGGAGAAGGATTGAATGTCCGAGAACACCTCGAAAATCATGTCCTCCTCTGCAAGGTCCGTGGCCGCAGCTAGCAGCTGTTCCTCCGAACCAAACTGGATGGTCAGCGGCAGCATTCCCGCCTCTCTCTGGCTTTGCAGCAGACTGCTGGCAGAGGAGTAGTCGTAGTGGTCCAGATACCAGCCGTTTCTGCGATAGTAACAGGCATCTGTTGCAGTACAGGGCGGGACGATGGACGGCGTTTCGATTTCATGGGTGCGGAACAGTTCATCCTGCGTCATGCAGAAATAGAAGTAATCCGTGTACTCCATTCCATCATTCACAGCGCTATCCCCCCACGTGGGGTCGCAGTAGTATGGCTGTCCATCGATCCAGATCAGATTCCATGCGTGCCCGACAGAACGGGATGTGCCGGTGACATAGGTGCAACGGATTCCGCTGGCATTCGCCAGATACTGAAACGTCTTGGCGTAGCCGGCGCAGACCGCCTTGCCATCAATCAGTCCGCCCAGCACGGAGCGCTTTCGGTTGGATTCTGCGGACTCCTCGTCCGCCACATCCTCATAGTCAATGCGTTCAATCACCGTCTGATAGAGATATAGGGCACGGTCATACTCCTGTGGAATCTGCTTTGCCTGTGCAATGATGGGCGCTGCTGCAGCCTGCATCTGCGCCAGTTCCGACACAATGTCACGCTCCGGGATCCAGTATTCAAAACGGTAGGAAGTGCCCACTTGGGAAAATTGGTATGCCGACAGCCAGAACATCTCCGGATTGTCCGCATAGATGCTATCTAACAGCGCTATGGCAGCATCACCGTCTGTGCCATCCCAAAATGACCAGCTCCAGTCAAATTTCTCCAGATGCTGCTCCATCTCCGGCAGCATTTTCTGATAGCTGCTCTGCTCTGATTCGGACAGCAGCTGGTAATAGTAGTTGTCCGCATTTTCCGCCGGTGTGAACGGCACGGATGCTTCCGTACTTCCCGCAATATCCGAGATGGTCAGAACAGAGCTCTCCGTCGATACGGAACTCTCCTCATCGTCCCAGAACAAAATCGCCGCCACCAACAGCAGCAAAATTAAAAAGAGTCCGCCTGCAAAGACCAGTGCGCAGCCCAGACAGCATCCTTTTTTTCGTGTGCCTCCCGTTTGATTCGCCATACCTTCTCCCCTCAGAACCCGCCCGGTCTTTTGAAAAAAGGCGGTTCAAAACAAGATCCCGTTTCGAACCGCCTTTCTCAGAGCCTGCCATGACAGGTTCAATATTTTTGTTTAAAAAATCTTCTTTTTCGCCGTTTCTACGATCAGATCTGCGCAAAGCTCCGTCCCCAGCGATCCGCTGTTCAGACACATGTCGTAGTTCGACTTGTCATACCAGTTTCCGCCAGTGTTGATGCTGTAGAATGTCTCACGGCGCTTGTCGATCTTGCGAAGCATTGCCTCCACACGCCGTGCCTCCACATGATAGGACGTGATGGCACGCTCCGAGCGGGTCTTGAGATCGGCATAGATAAACACGTTGAACAGGTTCTGCATCTCCCGCAGAATGTAGCTTGCGCAGCGTCCTACGATAACGCAGTCGCTCTTCTCCGCCAGTTCCCGAATGATGTTGGTTTCGATGATATATACCTTATCGGAAAGCGGCAGGTTCTCCTCAATGGTGTGCGTCGGACTGGATGTCAGCATCAGCGTGTACAAAAAGCTCTTGGGCGCTGCTTCCTCTGCGGTTTCCAGATATTCCGGAGATACGTTGCAGCGCTCCGAAGCCATTTGCAGAATCTCCCGATTGTAGAACGGGATTCCCAGCTTCTGTGCTACCATTTCCCCGACCTCACGGCCACCGCTTGCATATTCTCTTTCAATTGTAATGATTCGATTACTCATTCCAATGCCTCCATTCCTGATGAATTTTTGTCTTTTTCATTATAGCATATTTTTCGCAATTTTGCACGCAGGGAACGTGATTTTTTATGGTTTTATCGAAATTCTATGTTTTTCACAGATACTGTTTTTAATTTTTGTGCAATTTTACCTCATCATTGTGCAGCATCCTGAATTGCCTGAATGATCTCCGGATAGTCCCAGGTGTTGTTGGAACGGTTCAGCAAGCCGAATTCCCCGCTGCTCTGACCGTTATCCCAGACAAAGCACTTGATGCCGTGTTTCTTGGCACTGCTGATATAATATGCAAACCACGCTGCACGTGCCTGCGTATTATTCTTATCCACTGCGCCGAATTCGTCGATGATGACCGGAATGCCCTTGCTGATAAACATATCATCCAGATACTGGAAATTCTTGTCCAGCTCCGCCTTATCCGCATCACTGCCCCAATCTGCACGGTCGTTTTCCGTGCCGCAGAAATCCCACGGTGCATAGCTGTGGATAGAAACGATCACATGAGAGTCATTGGGCACCTTGACAGCGCTCACAGCTGCCTCCGTAATGGACTGCGCATGAGAGGACACGATCAGCGTCCGCTCGGCGTGTGTTCCGCCGGCAGCACGTACTGTGTCCACAAATGCCTGGAACAGCTGGTTGATAACTTCCCGTTCCTCCGGCGTTCCGCCAGACCACTCTGTGGCAGAACCGATCACACGGGGTTCATTCATGCCCTCAAAGATCAGGCGGTGGTCATAATCCTGGAATGTTGCGCAGATCTGCTTCCAAATGTTGGTCAGTGTTGCCTTGTCGTTCTCCAGCTTGTCGTTAGTGGGAACGAGCCACAGAGCATCATCATGGTGCACGTTCAGAATGACGTACAGCCCTGCATCATAGGCATAGTCCACGACCTCCTTGACACGTGCCATCCACGCAGCATCGATGGTGCCGTCTGCGGACATGTGTTCGCCCCAGGTGACTGGGATTCGAATAGCATTGAAGCCGGCTTTCTGCACGGTTTCGATCATTGCCTTAGTGGTCTTGGGATTGCCCCAGCCAGTTTCAGTGTCGCTGGAATTTGTGTTGTAGCTGTCCAGCGTGTTGCCCAGATTCCAGCCCACCTTGATGTTGTCCACGATCTGTGCACTGGTCATGGCGTTGACCTCATCCTTAGTGGGAACCTCACCGGTCTTGACAGCAACTTCCCCGCCGGAGGATTCGGATGCGTCCGATTTCGGCGTGGTCTTGGTGGTAGTTCCGGTGCTGTTACTATAGCGAACGCTGACCTTGTTCAGCGTGATGCTCGCCTGATCGCTCCACCAGTATCCCAGCGAAACCTTTCCGCCCTGGTCGATCTCCGCCTTGACCTCATCCGGCACGATCCAAGTCAGGGAGAGGTTCGAGGCATCTGTAAATACGCACACATTTGGCGACTGGTACCAGCCCTTGTCCGTGGCGCAATCTGCGCCGTCCTTGACGGAAACACCAAAAGCACCGGTGAATTTGCCCAGTGAACCGCCGCTGCTGACATCAAAGGTCACCGTCTGAAGGGTGTCGTCCTTGCCGATCAGATCGGACAGGGAGATGTCCGCCATTTTGGCAGCCTCATCGTTGTAATTCAGCGTTGCAGATGGACTGATCTCGTTAGTGCCGTCCACCGGAACCTCCTTGGTACGGGTGTAGGTGCAGACGATGCTGGTCAACTGTACCTGCTGCACACCGCTCCACCAGTGTCCGAAGAGCACCTCGCCTGCCGGATCGATGTCCGACTGAATCTCCGACGGCACATTCCATGTAAATTCCGCATAGGAGCTGTTGAGGGACTGTTCAAAATCCGCTGCCTGATACCAACCCTTGTCCGTTGCACTGGCACAGCTATCCTTGACAGAGATGCCGTAACCGCCCTTATAGTCCGCCAGATTGGACGAGCCGTCCGCTGCCTTCACGATGAACGTAAAGGACTGCACCACATCGCCGTCCTCAATGAAATTGCTGAGCTTTGCCTTATAATTGTTGGCATCATCACTGCCACGATCCAAGGTGGCATTGACCTCAATTTCCGTTCCCAGCGTTGTGGAAACCGTTTCCGTGGGGCTTACGTGCGCCGTGGTAGTGGTCGCCTCTGTGGTCTCCTCGGCTGCCTCCGTCTGCGCCTCAGAGGACTCCTCCGCTGCCGAGCTTTCCGCAGTGGAGGTGCTGCTCTCCTCCTGCTTGCCGCAGCCGGTGAACACCGTTCCCGCCATGACACCTGCCAGAAGCAGCGCCGTCCATTTTTTCCAATGCTTCATGTTTCATACCCTCTCTTTCTTTTTCTGTCCTGAAAATTCTCAACAGATAGACAAGAGCGGCAGATGTAAAATGCTTCCGCACTCCACAGCATCCGCCGCTCTTGGTGATAAACTCACAGATTCTGCAATTAGTCTACGCTGACGATCTCGCCCATCAGGCTGCGGGGTGCAGCAATGGCGTTGGACTCATCGGTATCAATGTGCATTGCAGTTGCATAGTTGGGAGATACACGACAGACAACGTCGCCCAGAATTGCCTTTCTGCCTTCGGTTTCTACACGAACCCAGACAATATCCTTGTCCTTTACGCCGCACTTCTCAGCGTCTTCCGGTGTAAAGTGGATGTGACGCTTGGCAACGATCACGCCCTCGCTGATCTCCAGCTCGCCTGCCGGACCAACAATCTTGCATGCGCCGGAACCAGCGACATCGCCGGACTCACGAATCGGTGCAGCAATTCCGATAGAACGTGCGTCCGTTGCGGACAGCTCTACCTGATTTGCGCTGCGGAACGGGCCGAGGATGGAAACGTTCGGCAGTTCCTTCTTCGGGCCAACGATGGTAACACGCTCTTCACTTGCAAACTGACCCGGCTGAGAAAGCATCTTCTTAACGGTCAGTTCCTTTCCTTCGCCGAACAGAACGGCAAATGCCTCTGCGGTCAGATGTACGTGTCTTGCAGATGTTTCTACGATAAACTGAAAAGACATTGCAAAAACCTCCAGATTTAGATTTGAGAGCCGTTCCGGAAATGCCGTCAAACCAGCCTGCCGGCGCCCTCTTCCTAGGTCTATTGTACTACTTTTTCCGCCATTCGTCAAGGGCAGAAACCGGATTTTCACAGATTTTACAAAATCACGAAAATCTGAAACAGGGTCCTGGATTTTTATTGCAGTCCAAACGCCAGCAGCATGCCGATCTGGAACGCCAGCGCAATCAGCAGGCAGGGGGCCGTCCATGCCACACGGTTTCGCATCGCCTGCTTCTGGGTGTTGTACGGCAGAGGCTTCCGGCACTCAAAACAGAACCAGAACAGGATACCAATGGCAGCAACGCCCAGATATATCAGATTGAGTCCGAAATTCACATAATTTTCCCAAAGCGAAGGCACAAGTTCTCCGATCAGTTCGATTGCCATGGAGGTGCTGTTGATTGCAATGTGCACCAGAATGGACGGGAGCAGGGAGTTGTGCCGTGTGTCGATCTTTCCCATGAAGATTCCCACCAGAAAGCCCAGCAGGAACTGCGCCGGATTGCCGTGCGCCAGACCAAAAGCAAGCGCACTGATCAGGATGCCGAACCGAATGCTGACACGGGAGAGCGTCTTCATCAAGAAGCCCCGGTAGAGCAGCTCCTCCGTCAGCGGTGCCAGAATACAGGTGTACAGAATGGTCATCAGTACGGACTTTCCGCTGGAAAAATAGGAGAAATCCGCATCCACGCCGGACAGACCGCCCTGCTCCAGGAACCAGGACAGTGCCGTATACAAATAGGCTGCGACGCACTGCAACCCGATTCCGATGGGGATGTACTTCAGAGCGCTTTTCCACGTGAAATCCTGCGTCTGGAACAGACTGCGCAGCGGAATCCGCATGCTCTTACAGCCGATGCACGCTGTGGTGGTGTTGATGGTGAAAAAAATCAGCCCGTTGATTGCGATGAGAATGGAGGAGTTGGAGAGATAGTCCGAGGCGGTATCCCACTCCATGTGGTAGCGCATCTGGAGCACCCACGTGACCAGAAACATCAGTCCAAAGGCGAGGAGCTGGGAAATCAGGTCGCTGAGCAGGATACCCAGTCCCGCAATGTTCAGGCACTTCCGAATGGCACGCCGTTCCTCCCGCTCCGGTGCAAAGGGCACCTGAAAGCCCGGCAGCAGGATCTGCGGTAAAACACGCCGATAATCCATCCGGTACTCCCGATTTTCCATGGGATTTTCGAAGGGATTTTTGGGATCCAGCATCTCGTTCTGCTGCGGTGCTGACTGGCGCATGGTTTCTTCTGATAACAATATTTTCTGCCTCCTATTCTATGCGGTCGCTTGTGTCCGGATATCTTTCATTATAACACATTTTTCGTGCGGCGTAAACCGATTTTTACATTTTTTACAGAAAACGCTGTTTTTTCTCCATCTCCGCTTGATTTTCCGTTTCTTGACAAATCTTCTTTTTTATGATATGATGATAATTAAATCAAACATCAAAGTTGAAATTTGTTCTGATATGAAGCGGTTTACATCGCAGATGCTAATTGTTTCGATCAAAACATATTCCGGACCAAAAGGAGGAACTCCATGCGCTCAGAGAAAACAAAACCGCAATTCGAATGGAAAAAGTTCTGCCTGCTGTTTCTGGCAGGCATCATCAACGCCTTTGGCGTCACGCTCTTTCTGGCACCCGTCAACCTATACGACAGCGGCATTTCCGGCACTTCTATGCTGCTGGGACAGCTGACACCGGACTGGATGAGTCTGTCGCTGTTTCTGCTGGTACTCAACGTCCCCCTGTTTCTCTACGGACTCAAACGGCAGGGCGCAGCGTTTACCGTCTACTCCATTTTTGCTGTCGCAGTCTACTCCGTTGCTGCATGGCTGATTACCGATGTGCTGCCCATCGATGTCAGCATCGCCTCCCCTCTTGCCGGCTCTGACTTGCTGCTGTGTGCGCTGTTCGGCGGTCTGATTTCCGGCACCGGAAGCGGTCTTGCCATCCGCTTTGGCGGTGCCATGGACGGCATCGAAGTCATGGCGGTGATCTTCGCCAAACGGCTTGGCATCTCTGTGGGAACGTTTGTCATGATCTACAACGTCCTGCTGTACATCGTCTGCGGCATTGTCATGAACAGCTGGATTCTCCCGCTGTACTCCATTGTCACTTACGCCGCCGCCCTGAAAACCGTAGACTTTATTGTAGAGGGCTTCGACCGCTCTAAGGCGGCGATGATTATTACCGCCGTTCCGGAGGAGGTCTGTGCAGAGCTTTCCGCCGTCTTTGGCTGCGGCATGACCACCATGGCAGGACAGGGCTACTACTCCGGCACAGACAAAACCGTAGTCTATGTTGTCATCAACCGCTATCAGGTCAGCAAGCTGCGGGAAATCGTCCACCGAAAAGATGCTGCTGCCTATATCACCATCACGGAAGTTGCCGACGTGTTCTCCGCCAACCAAAATGCCTGAGCGTTCGTTTGCGGGTTCTCTGTTTTTTCCGTGTTTTCCTATGGACAAATCGCATCAGATGTGCTATACTAGAGGTAACAAATCATCAAAATGAAGGAGTTGTCTTATGCAGCACGAAAAATCATGTGGTGCCATTGTCTATCGAAAATCCCATGGCAATACCGAAATTCTGCTCATCAAGCATATTAACAGCGGACACTGGTCGTTTCCCAAGGGACATATGGAAACCGGCGAAACCGAAGTCGAAACCGCCGTTCGTGAGATCAAAGAAGAGACTTCGATCGATGTGATGATCGACCCCACGTTTCGGGAAACTGTCTCCTATTTTCCCAAGCGGGACACCCAGAAAACCGTGGTCTACTTTATCGCACGTGCCAAAAATTTTGACTATTTTCCGCAGGAGGAGGAGATCTCCGAGATTCGCTGGGTAGACATCGGCTATGCCTCCAGCATCCTCACCTACGAGAACGACAAGAATATCGTCAGCAAGGCAAAGACAGCGATCAAAGAGTTCTAAAAAAACCGTTCTGAAAACGTTTCTGTGTCGTTTTCAGAACGGTTTTTCCATTACAGGATATTTTTCCAAGAGGGCATCTCAAAGTCGTGCAGATGCACCAGACGCATGCGCAGCTCCGTCATCTCCGACCGCAGCTCATCGCAGTCTGACACACGCATGGGATCCAGATGGGAAACGGAGACATCGATCTCAGACACACGTTCCCGCCACACCATGATGTTCAGCAGAACCTCCGTTTTCTCCCACTGGCGCTCAAATTCTGCAAACGGCTCTTCCGCCGCTTCCAGCGGGCCATTATCAATGGCGTCCTCCAGCACATCCAGCTGTGCCAGCAGGCGTGTGGTCTGCTGGTGCACATACCACACTGTTCCGCCGCTAATCAGCACCAGCACCAGCAGAATTGCAATGCCAAGCCGCACCCGGTTCATTCCGCACACCTCCGTTTTCTGGGAATCACGGTACAGGCGCCGGAAGAATCCCCCAGCATCAGGAACACTTCCTCCGCCGTCAGCCGATGCTCCGCCAAGCGCTGTTCCAGCCATGCGTCGTTCTTTTCAATCATGACCAGCGATTTCTCCATCACCTTGCCATCCTGAATGACCACTGCCGGCGGATTCTGCGGCGGACGTTTGAGCTGCACATCGCCCTGCGTCAGCGGCTGGTACTCCGGCTTCGGATAAACCGAGATGGTTCCCGTTGTTTCCATAATGGCGAACTGCACCTGCGCCGGATCAAAAATCTGGTTGCTCCGCAGCGCTGTCATCAGGTCGTCCACAGAGAGCCGCAAGTCCTGAAGTGTTGCCTGTTCGATCTGTCCGTTCCGAATGATGATTTTCGGGCGGCCGGAGATCATGCGCCGCAGCCGCAGCGAGCGCAGCGTGATCCAGGACATGATCACCTCATAGCACACCAGCGTCAAAATCGGCAGGATTCCGATGATCAGCGGAATGTCCGGATCCTCCAGCGGCAGCGTTGCAATGTTGGAAATCAAGATCGTGATGACCAGTTCCGAGGGCTGAAGCTCTCCCAGCTGGCGCTTTCCCATAAGGCGCACGCCAAAAATCACCACAATGTACAAAATGAGAGATCGAATCAAAACCACGCCCATAAAAACGCACTCCTTTCATACCTGAAGTATGTCCGGAGTGCACTGCTTTTATGCGGAGCCGTGCGCTATTTTTTTGCACCATCCTCCCGCTTTTTGAAAATGACCAGCTTGCTGAAGATGTAGTTCAGGATCAGGATCACAATCTGCGCTGCGATTTTTACCAGCAGCGAACGCCATGTGATGATCTCGCCGTGAACTGTGGCAAAAAAGTGGTTGCCCAGCTCCATAATGGCAAGCTCCAGAAAATAGGTGACCAGTCGTGCTCCGTAGAACATGTAAAATTCCCGCCAAAAGGCAGCACGGGTATGCGTTTCACTCTTGAACACGTATTTCTTGTTGGTGAAAAACGCAAAGGTCACAGCAAAAATCCAAGAAATTGTGGTAGAAAGTCCGGTGTTCAGCCAGTTTGCCATGTGCACTGCATTGAACAGCGCCGTAGGCAGCATCTGGAAGATCAGAGACACCAGCGTTGTCAGTCCGCCCACCAGAATATACATCCACACCGATTCGTGGGCGTACCAAAGCTTTTGCAGCGGCTTCGGCAGATGGCCGATGATCCATGCAATCATTTTTTCCATGGGAAATCCCCCTTTTTCAACAAATTTATCCGTTTCTCTTGATTCTTTTTTCTTTTTATGGTATGATAAGTAAGAAGTTGTCACGCATTGTGCCAACGCTTATTTTTTCAAGTTCAATCAGGAGGAACTATTTTGATTCACGTCGTACTCATTCTGATCCTAGTCACTTTTTCTGCGCTGTTCTCCAGCACGGAAACGGCATTTGCCTGCGTCAACAAGATTCGCCTCAAGCACATGGCAGACTCCGGCGACAAACGTGCCGGAAAGGCGCTGGATATTGCCAACCGCTATGAAGATGCCCTCACGGCGATTCTGGTGGGAAACAATGTTGTCAACATTGGTGCCTCTTCTCTGGCAACAATTCTTTTCACCAAGTACTTCGGCTCTGCCGGCGCTGCCATCTCCACGGTTGTCATGACCGTTCTGGTGCTGACGTTCGGCGAGGTGCTCCCCAAGTCCTACGCCAAATCCCATGCGGACAAGCTGGCGCTGGTGCTGGGTTCCGCTCTCTCCACGTTCACCACAATTATGAAGCCCTTTGTCCTGCTGTTCGGGCTGCTCTCCCGTGCCATCAAGCCCAAAGAGGAAGCCCCCAGCGTCACCGAGGATGAGCTGAAATACATCATTGACGAGATTGAGGAGGAGGGCGTTTTGGAAGAACAGGAGAGCGATCTGGTCATCTCCGCCCTGCAATTCGACGAGACATCTGTCAGCGAGATTCTGATTCCCCGTGTCAAGATCGTTGGAATTTCCTCGGAGGCAACGGTGGAAGAGGCAAAGGAACTGTTCCTGAACAGCCACTTCTCCCGTTTTCCCATGTATGAAAAAAGTCTGGACAACATCATTGGTATGATTACCAACCGCAGCTTTTTCCAGCTGATGTGCGGACAGTACCGCACGCTGCACGAGATTCTACAGGATGTTATCTATGTTCCGGAGACGAAACGCATCAGCGACATTCTGCGGGAGATGCAGCACGCCAAGACACATCTTGCCATTGTGGTCGATCAATACGGCGGAACCAAGGGGATGGTGACGCTGGAGGACATTCTGGAACAGCTTGTGGGCGATATCTATGACGAGAGCGACGAGGTTATCCACGAATTCATGAAGACAGCCCCGCACACCTACACCGTCGTTGGTTCTTTCAGCATCAGCGATGTTTGCAGTGCGGTAGACGAAGAGGATGCGCCGGCGCAGATTCCGGAGACCGATTCCACCACCATTGGCGGATGGGTCATGGAACTGCTGGGACACATTCCCGAAAAGGGCGAAACTGCCGTTTGCGGCACATTCCACTTCAAGGTGCTGGAAGCAGACAACCAGACTGTGAAACTCATCCGTCTGGAAATCGTCCCCGAAAAAGAAGCGGACGGCGATGCCAAAGAAAACTGATCTTCCCCCCATTCCAACCAAAAAAGCCCCCGGATTCCTGCAATTCGGGGGCTTTCCGGCTGTATCAGAACCATGGGCTATTTTTTCTTATACTTGAACAGAATCAGCGCAACCAGAAGCGTTGCAATCAGCGAAATCAGCGTCGGCGCCCAGGTATGTTCCGCAAAGGGCAAATCCAGCGTATTCATGCCGTAAAAACTGAACACCATGGTCGGAATCGCCAGAATAATCGTGATGCGAGTCAAATTCCACATGACAATGTTCAGATTGTTGGAAATGACAGAGCCGAACGCATCCACGACGCCGGACAAAATGCTGGAGTAAATGCTCGCCATCTCCTGCGCCTGCTTTAACTCGATCAGCACATCCTCCAGCAGATCCTGATCCTCCTCGTACAGCTTCACCACTCGTCCGCGCAGAATCTTGTTCATGGTGACATCATTGGACTTGAGGGAGGTAGAGAAGTAAATCAGGGATTTCTCCAGCTCCAGCATCTGAATCAGCTCGTGATTTTTCATCGCACCATGCAGTTTCCGCTGCATCACGCTGGAAGTTTTATCGATCTGTTTCAGGTAGATCAGGAACGATGATGTGATGTTCATCATCAGCCGCAGCACAAACTGCGTCCGGAATTGCGTCTGAATGTTCCGCACACGCCCATTTACCACATCATCGATCACCTTGTTCTCCCGCAGGGAAATGGTGAACACATGGTGTTCCGTGATGATAATTCCCAGCGGCATGGTGTAGAAAATCAGCGTATCGTCTTTCTGCACCTCGGAAACCGCCGTATCCACAATAATCAGCGTCTGCTTCTCCTCCTGTTCCACACGGGAGGACTCCTCTTCATCCAAAGATGACTTCAAAAAGTCGCTGTCCAAGCCGTATTCCTCGATCAGCATCTTCCGTTCCTGCGCCGTGGGATCCACAACGGACACCCAGCAGCCATTGGTAATGGAATCGATTTCAATCAAGCGGTTGGCGACAGTTTTGTAATAAGAGACCAAAATCAGGTACCACCTTTCAGCAAGGCAGTACGGAGGGTTACGTCACGGGCTGTCCTTGCATTTTTCAACATTGCGCCATTTGCAAAAGCTCTGCTCCGGCAAAGGGTATGGGTCAGCGTTCATGCCGTACCTCCTTTTTTCGATTCAAAATCAGCAGCACAACGAATGCCACTCTTTTTATTATAACAGAAAAAACCGCCTTTGACAAGGCGGTTTTTGTAAATTTCTCGAAAAAGTGCGCAGCTGCGAAACTTGCTCACACTTTTTTAGCTTCGACGTCGTCCCGAATGCGTGCCTTCATGCCACGGAAAATAACCTCCTTGGCATGTTCCGCCTCCTCCTTGGTGGCAGCAGGAATCCCCTTCAGCGGGTAGTCGATCCCCAGATTCTGGTACTTCACCTCACCCATGGTGTGATAAGGCAGCACATCCAGCGCCTTGAGGTTATCCAGTCCGCCGATAAAATAGCCCAGACGATACAGGTATTCGTCGTTAAGCGTGATCGTCGGTACGACAACGTGGCGAATCCAGACGGGCACGTTCTTTTCTTTCAGGTACTCCGCAAACTCCAGAATGTGCTTGTTGCTCTGCCCCGTCAGCTTCTGGTGCTCGGCATCGTCAATGTGCTTGATATCCAGCATCACCAAATCGGTTGCCGCCATCAGGCGGTCAAATTCGGCACGCCGTTCCTGACGAAAGGTGATACCGCAGGAGTCCAGACAGGTGTGGATTCCCTTTTTCTTTGCCGCCTCAAACAGCTCTGTCAAAAACGGCATCTGCAACAGGGGTTCACCGCCGGTTGCAGTGATCCCGCCGTCGTGCAGAAATTCCTTGATGCCGTCGTACTCTTTCAACAACGATTCCACGCTGCGCAGGTTCTGATCTCCGCCGCCCACCGTCCATGTGTCCGGATTATGGCAGTACAAACAGCGCATGGGGCATCCCTGAAAGAAAACCACAAAGCGAATGCCGGGGCCGTCTACCGTGCCAAAGCTCTCGGTTGAGTGAATATGTCCTTCCATTTTTCTTCCTTTCCGGCAGATACAACAATGGACGCACAGAAATTCTGCACGTCCACTGCTAGTATTCTTGCCTTTTGCGTCACCGCTGCGGGCACAACACGTGTGCCACTGCGGACCGCAAAGAGTACACGTTACTTCATATGAAACAATTTAGCACTGCCGTACTGCAATAGGATTCCCACTGCACTCCGGCAAAATCCGCTTTTTCTTAGAGAGCAGCGTGGAAAGTTCTGGTGATAACATCATCCTGCTGTTCCTTGGTCAGCTTGATGAAGTTTACAGCGTATCCGCTGACACGGATGGTCAGCTGCGGATACTTTTCCGGATGCTGCTGAGCGTCCAGCAGAGTCTCACGATTCAGTACGTTTACGTTCAGGTGGTGACCGCCTTTTTCAGCATAGCCGTCCAGCAGGCCAACCAGATTTTCAATTTGCTTTTCATTTGCCATGATAAATTCCTCCTCGCAGAATTTACAGATATGGGTTGCCGAGGACTGGTGAAAACTCACTCGTCCTCTATAAACTCAGTAGGCTGACAGCATGCCATGTTTCCCTTGGAGCAGTCCATACTGCGATAGGTTTTCACACTCATGCCTCCGCCCATCAGATCGTCCTCCGAAATGGTCAGATGACCACTGCCGTCTTCCATCAGCTTTTCGATCATATCCACCAGTTCGTCCGACTTATCCTGTTCTTTGACCTCATGTTCTGCCATGACATCCGCCTCCTTTCTTTTTCAAAAAAGAGCCTTACTTGCTTTCCATTTCCTTGCGGATGGATTCGATATCGATATCGCCAGCGAATACCTTGGAATCCTTACCCAGAGCATCCGGGATGATGGTAAAGGTATTGGAGATACCATCCTGTGCGTTCTTCCACGGCAGCTTCGCAACAGAAGCCATAGAAGCAGCTGCACCGTGGGTGTCACGGCCGTGCATCGGGTTTGCGCCCGGAGCCAGCGGCTGACCCTTCTTACGGCCATCCGGAGTGTTACCAGTCTTCTTACCGTATACAACGTTGGAAGTGATGGTCAGGATAGAAGTAGTCGGAACGCCGCCTCTGTAGCAGTAGTTGCTGCGGATCATATCCATGAACTTGTCCAGGATCTCAACAGCAATGCTGTCAACACGGTCGTCGTTGTTTCCGTACTTCGGGAAGTCACCTTCTACTTCAAAGTCGGTTACTACGCCGAATTCATCACGGATGCACTTAACCTTTGCATACTTGATTGCAGACAGGGAGTCAGCAACAACAGACATACCAGCGATACCAGTTGCGAAGTAACGCTTTACATCTCTGTCGTGCAGTGCCATCTGGATTGCCTCGTAGCAATACTTGTCGTGCATGTAGTGGATGCAGTTCAGGGTATCTACATACAGCTTAGCCAGCCAAGCCATCATGTCGGTGTACTTTGCCATAACATCATCGTAGTCCAGATAATCGCCTTCTACCGGACGATACTTCGGACCAACCTGATTGTGCTTACCGGTCTTTGCATCCAGTCTTTCGTCAACACCGCCGTTGATTGCGTACAGCAGGCACTTTGCCAGGTTTGCACGTGCGCCGAAGAACTGCATTTCCTTACCAACACGCATGGAGGATACGCAGCAAGCGATTGCATAGTCATCACCGTGTGTCACACGCATCAGATCATCGTTCTCATACTGGAAGGAAGAGGTGTTGATGGAGAGCTTTGCACAGTAGTGCTTGAATGCCTTCGGCAGTCTCTTAGACCACAGAACGGTCAGGTTCGGCTCCGGAGCAGTACCCAGGTTTTCCAGAGTATGCAGATAACGGAAGCTGTTCTTGGTAACCAGTGTTCTGCCATCGATGCCCATACCGCCAATGGACTCGGTAACCCACTGCGGGTCGCCGGAGAACAGTGCGTTGTATTCCGGAGTTCTTGCGAACTTTACCATACGCAGCTTCATGATGAAGTGATCGATGTATTCCTGAGCCTGTTCCTCAGTCAGAGTGCCGTTGTCCAGATCACGCTGAATGTAGATGTCCAGGAAAGTAGAGGTACGGCCCAGGCTCATTGCAGCGCCGTTCTGATCCTTTACTGCGCCCAGATATGCGAAGTAAGTCCACTGGATTGCTTCCTTTGCATTGGTAGCCGGTACGGAAATATCATAACCATAACGAGCAGCCATTGCCTTCAGAGCCTTCAGAGCCTTGATCTGCTCTGCCAGTTCCTCACGCAGACGAATCTTTTCTTCTGTCATTGTACCGGAAGTAACAGCCTTCTGGTAGTTCTTGTCTTCGATCAGGCGGTCGATACCGTACAGAGCAACACGGCGATAGTCACCGATGATACGGCCACGGCCGTAAGCATCCGGCAGACCGGTGATGATTGCGTTATGACGAGCAGCACGCATTTCCGGTGTGTAAACATCGAATACACCCTCATTGTGTGTCTTTCTGTAGTGTGTGAAGATGTAGCTGATCTCCGGATCAACTTCATAGCCATAGGCCTTGCAAGCCTCTTCTGCCATACGGATACCGCCGAACGGCTGGAGAGAACGCTTCAACGGCTTATCGGTCTGCAAACCAACGATGGTTTCCAGATCCTTGTCGATATAGCCGGCTTCGTGAGAGTTTACCGTCGAAACAATCTTGGTGTCCATATCCAGAACACCGCCGTTTTCCCGTTCCTTCTGGAACAGATCCATTACCTCGCCCCACAGCTTTGTGGTAGCCTCGGTCGGACCAGCCAGGAAGCTCTCATCACCTTCATACGGTGTGTAGTTCTTCTGAATGAAGTCACGGACGTCGATTGTCTTGCTCCAAGCACCATCAACGAAACCTTCCCATGCCTTTGTCATAGACTCTGCCATCTTTAAATCTCCCCTTTGCTGGAAAACCAGCAGAATTTTGATAGATTTTTGCAAATCACAGGCAGAAAATGCGGCGGAACCGCCGGAAATCCGGCGTAGTTTTCCACTGCACTTCGTCTGCGCTTTGTTTCTCTTAAATAATAACACATCTCAACTACTAAGTCAATAGCTTTCAAGAAATTTCTCCAAGATTTTTTTTAGAGAACCTTATTTTTCAATTTTTCTCTTGCATTATCCCATTTCGATTTTGAAAAAAAGAAATGAAAACCTCCCTTTTTGTTTTTTTTGCAAAATAATTGTCACTTCCAGCGATTGACTTTCACTGGCGCACATGCTATACTATGGGAAAAGGAAACAGCGCTGAAAGGAATGGAATTTTATGCTGCATTTGAAAAAACGGGTTGCGCTGGTCGGGTGCTCCGACGGAAGAGATCAGCACGACAAACCGGTCATCGACGCACTGTGTGCCGAACTGGAAAAAATGGGGCTGGAGGCAGTGGTCTCGCCGGTGCTCTACTGCGCTGCGGGCGGTGTCACACAGCTGCCGCAGGAACGTGCCGCTGCACTGATGCAGGCGTTCCGGGATGACAGCATCAGCGCCATTCTTGACGTTTCCGGCGGAGATTCTGCCAATGCTGTCCTGCCGTTTCTGGATTTCCCGGCAATTCGTGCGCATGCAAAGCCGTTTTTCGGCTACAGTGACCTCTCCGTACTGCTGAACCCCCTGCGGCAATGCGCCGACGTACCTGTCTGGTATTTCCAGCCACGCTTTCTGTGCAGTTCAGCAGTCGCCAGAGCAAGCTTCTCGGCAGCGATATTCGGCGAACCGCCGCAGGTTCCGGAATTTCCCGTCAGCTTCCTGCACGGAGATTCCCTGACCGGCACGCTGACTGGCGGAAACATCCGCTGCACGCTAAAACTCATGGGCACACCTTGGCAGCCAGATTTCGCCGGCAAGGTGCTGTTTCTGGAGAGCTGCTCCGGCGGTCTGAAGCGAATCGAAACCATGCTGCACCAGTATCAGCAGGCCGGCGCATTCCGGCAGTGCAGCGGTGTCCTGCTCGGAAACTTCTCCGAGTTAGAACAGAAGCATTTCATGCCGCTGCTCTACGGACCGGTCTGCACAATCGTAAACGATCCTTCGCTGCCCATCGCCTGCACTACCGCCATCGGACACCAGGAGGACTCCCTGTGTCTGCCGTATCACCTGCCCGTTGCCCTATCCCGAAAGGACTGAGGGTTTCCTTGACATCTGAAAAAAGCTGCCGGAAAGTTTTCCCACTCTCCGGCAGCTTTTTGTTTTCTACGAATTCAGCAGCAGTACGCCAGCGTTGAGATAGGCGGCGAACAGCAGCCACAGCAGGTATGGCACATTCCACCATCCCGCCGACTTCCGCACTTTTCCAAATGTCCAGATCATTCCTATCACAGCAACAATCAATAACAGGGCAATGACCAGCGCCGTATCAATGGCGTGGAAGCGGAAAAATACGATACTCCAGAGGAAGTTCAGCAGCAACTGCGCCCCATACCATAGGTAGGCGCATTTTTCCAATCTTTCCTCCGTCTCAGAGCGTCGCACCAGGTACGCCGTAATCCCCATCACCGCATAGAGGATGCTCCATATAACGGGAAATAACCAGCTCGGCGGAGAGAGCGGCGGCTTTTCCAAACTCTGATAGAATTGTTTCATGTTGCCGGCGAGCAAACCGGAAAGTGCGCCCACCAGCTCTGCCGAAACCACAAAAATCAGAAGTCCCGTGATATTTCGTTTTTTCATCGCATCTTCTCCTAATCTGTTCTCTGCGATATTTTATGCAAGACCACAGGAACTTATACGGAGAAAACGCAAAAAGCGGCATGGCAGAACGCCACGCCGCTTTCAATTGCGAGATTCAGACAAATTGCTTGTCCTATCGAGAATGTGCTTCCCTTATGCCAGTTCAGCGAAGAACTTGATGGTGCGAACCATCTGGCTGGTGTAGCTGTTCTCGTTGTCGTACCAAGAAACAACCTGTACTTCGTACAGATCATCAGCGATCTTGGAAACCATGGTCTGAGTTGCATCGAACAGAGAACCATACTTCATGCCGATAACGTCAGAAGATACGATCGGCTCTTCGTTGTAGCCATAGGACTCAGTAGCAGCAGCCTTCATAGCAGCATTGATGCCGTCAACGGTTACGTCTGCACCCTTAACAACAGCGGTCAGGATGGTGGTGGAACCAGTCGGAACCGGTACACGCTGTGCAGAACCGATCAGCTTGCCGTTCAGTTCCGGAATAACCAGACCGATTGCCTTTGCAGCACCGGTGGAGTTCGGAACGATGTTAGCAGCGCCAGCTCTTGCTCTTCTCAGGTCACCCTTTCTGTGCGGGCCGTCCAGGATCATCTGGTCGCCAGTGTAAGCGTGGATGGTGCTCATGATACCGCTCTGGATCGGAGCGTAGTCATTCAGAGCCTTTGCCATCGGAGCCAGGCAGTTGGTGGTGCAGGATGCAGCGGAGATGATCTTGTCATCAGCGGTCAGGGTGTTGTGGTTTACGTTGTAAACGATAGTCGGCAGATCGCTACCAGCCGGAGCAGAAATAACAACCTTCTTTGCACCAGCATCGATGTGAGCCTGTGCCTTTGCCTTGGAAGTGTAGAAACCAGTGCACTCCAGAACAACGTCAACACCGATCTCGCCCCACGGCAGCTCAGCAGCGTTTGCCTTTGCATAGATCTTCAGGGTCTTGCCGTCTACTGTGATAGTACCAGCTTCATCATCAGCGGAAACAGTGTGCTTGTTCTCGCCGATCTTGCCTGCGTAACCGCCCTGTGCAGTATCATACTTCAGCAGGTGAGCCAGCATGGAAGGCTTGGTCAGGTCGTTGATAGCAACAACCTCATAACCCTCTGCGCCGAACATCTGACGGAATGCGAGACGACCAATACGGCCAAAACCATTAATAGCAACTTTAACTGACATTGGAATTACCTCCTAAATTTTTATATTTCTATTGTACACCATTTCCGGAAGAAATTCAAGCACTTTCTGAAAAAAAGCGGGGTGGTTTTAAGCAAGTTCTATATTTTTCTATGATTCCGGCGAAAACAGACCGCTCTATTTGTGCATTTTCCACAAATCCAAAAAATCAAACAAAAACATCGTTTTTTTTATTTTCATTTTTCTAAATATGTAGTATAATAAAAGCATAGAATAGAAACAGATAGACAGGAGGGAAAAGATATGCAGCAGACGCAACTCAAGTGGATTGCACAATGGTATCAGCAGGCATCGGACTATGTCATGGCATTTTCCGGCCAGTGGGAACTGCTCTGGCAGAACCGCCCATGCCCGATGCTTCAGAACATCACAGACTTCGGCTCTTTCTTTCCTTTTTCTCCAAATGATAAAACTTCTTCCAGAACTTCAACGATCTGTCACATCGGGGAACTCTACCGAGTCCACTGCGACAGGAATCTCACAGACGGCACTCCCCTTTTTCTGGTTCGAATTGATGCGCTGCCCTATACGGATCTATCCATGGAGAATCAGGAGTGGTGCAACGATATGGAAAATCGTCTTGCGGCAATGCGCAGTCAGATTTTTGGAATCTCCAATGCGGTTGCCGCACTTTACTGCGCCATTGAAGAACAAAGCGATGCCTGTCCCCGCACACTCCTGGAGGAACAGATGCAGCAGCTGAACATTATTAAAGGGAATTGCTGCCGTCTTATCCGCCCCACAGTTCTCCTCGCAGAGCAGATGCGGTATTGCCAAAAAAAGGATATTTCCGGATCACCTTTTTTTCTTGACCGTGAAATGTCGAATTTTGTCGAATCGTGTCGAAAAATACTCGGCCGAACGCTGCGGATCCAAGGAGAAAGCGAATCGCAGCTGGCGATTTCCGTCAATCCGCAGCGGCTTTTGCTCTGTCTGCTCTGTCTGATTTTGCAGATCAAGCGGCAATACAGCGACACAACTTTAATCCGCATCGCTGCAAAAAAAGCAGACGGCTATGCAGAACTCAAATTTTCGGCAGAATCCAGCGGAATCGACGAAACACGCTCCCGCCACAGTCCTGCAGTACTGCTCTACCACACGCACCTGCTCTCCCAGGAGGAGGTCATCATCCGCCACTTCTGCCGCTGCTATCAGGCGACGCTGCTCTCGGCGGAGCGGGAGCAGCAGAAGATAGCAGTTCTGCGCATTCCGCTCTGCGACGAAACCGCACCGCTGTTCTTACAAAGCGGTGTCCGGCAGTTTCGAAGCGACGAGGATTCGCTCTATGAAATCATGCTGGCAGATATTTCAGAATACCGCTTTTATTAGAGTGTATTCCCATCCAAATAAAAGACACGTCTTCTCGGAATTTCCAGTGCTTCGGCAACCGGAAATTCCGATTTGCTTTTTTTCGGGAAATGTGGTAGAATAAGTCGATATGACATCGGTGCAGCTTCTGCGCCAGGAAAGGACGTTCTTACATTGAAATCACCATTCGTCAAAGGCATCTACGACGGCATCCCCATTGCGCTGGGCTATCTGCCGGTTTCCTTCGGATTCGGAATTCTGGCAATCCGCTCCGGACTCTCCGTCCTGGCAGCCATCAGCATTTCCGTCACCAATCTCACCTCCGCCGGACAGGTCGCAGGCGTTGCAGTCATCGCTGCCGGCGGCAGCTATCTGGAAATGGCACTGACCCAGCTGGTCATCAACATCCGCTACGCCCTCATGGGCATCTCCCTCTCGCAGAAACTAGACAGCTCGTTCCGCACACCCCAGCGGCTTCTGACCGCCTATGGCATCACCGACGAAATCTTCGCCGTTGCCTCAGCGCAGCCGGGATTGATCTCCGCCGCCTACCTCGCCGGTCTGATCGTCATCGCCTTTTTCGGCTGGACGCTGGGCACGGTGCTCGGCGCAGCAGCAGGACAGATTCTGCCGGAACTAATCACCAACGCCATGGGAATTGTGCTCTATGCCATGTTTCTGGCAATCGTCCTCCCCGCTGCGAAAAAGAGCAGGGGGATTCTGCTGGCGGCACTGCTCGCTGCCGGATGCAGCGTTTTGTTCCGCTATGGATTCCCCATGGTATCCAGCGGATTCGCTGTCATCATCTGCGCTGTCGCCGCCGCTGCAGCGGGAGCGCTGCTGTTTCCCGTTCCGGAAGAACAGGAGGCGAGTGCTACGTGAGTATCGTCATCTATATTGCAGTGATGGCAGTGGTCACCTATCTCATCCGCATGCTGCCCCTCACCATCTTCCGGAAAAAGATTCGCTCTCCGTTTCTGCGCAGCTTCCTCTATTATATTCCCTATACCGTACTCAGCGCCATGACGATTCCCGCCATCTTCTACTCCACCGGAAGTCTGCTCTCCGCCGTCATCGGCACGGCAATTGCAGTGATTCTGGCGTATCGAAATCTTCCCTTGATCGTGGTCGCACTTGCTGCCTCTGCCTCGGCGCTGGTCACCGACTTTTTGTGCAGCATCATTTGACAAATCGACAAATTTATGGTATACTAAAGCCAAGCGCCTGTTCCGCAGTTTCTGTCGTTCACAGAATCCGAAACAGGCGCTTTTTTTAAGAACCTGTCTTCACAAGCGTATCCACGTGTCTTTTCGGCAAATTTTGCTGCA
>OIYT01000384.1_pt1 | contig 47445 bp, 48 predicted proteins | sample 1588201 | NCBI WGS metagenome assembly OIYT01 (sample SAMN03283260) | human gut metagenome | biome: human-associated habitat; material: feces | host: Homo sapiens | place: USA | collected 2013
TAGGAAAGATCCTGTTCATAGTCCGTAACGCCGTGGGAGTCGAAAATGACGACCGAACCGTCCTCCATCGCTTTTGCGACATTGGCAATCGTTGCATTGGAGCCGGAGTAGAGCGTATAGGTACCGCCGGTCGCTTTCGCAATGCTCTGTCCTTCGGTCTTGTACTGATCGGTGAAGGAAGAGTCCGAGCCATACCAGGGGCCGATCACATAGACGTTCTTGCCGCCGGGGGAACCCCCCTTCTTCGCATAGCTTTCGGTCACTGTGCTGCCGACACTTGCGGGAGCAACACCGTTGGAACCGTTTTCGATCTTTGCACGCAGATAGGGAGAGTAGCCTTGCGGCATACCGGTTGCGTCTTCCCAGAAGAACATGGCGTTCGTGCCGTCGTAAGTACAGGTGCCTTCGATGTAGTCATCGGACGCTTTGACGAGCTCGGCAATTTCGCCGGAGAGCGCCGCGTAGTCGTCGGCTGTAGTTTCCGCGTTGCTGCCGCGCTTTTTGCGCAGGTGTTCATTTTCGTAGTCAATGATCTGTGTCCACAGATCGGTAGCTGCGTTGTCATCCGCCGCGAAAACAAAGGTGGGGAAGAGAGAGGCCACCAGTGCAAACACAAGCAGAAGAACAAGCAGGCGCTTGCTGATCCTTTTCATGCTGATCCTCCTGATGAAATAAGTGTATTCGGGCACAAGCCTTACCGTGATTTTATCACGTAGAATCGTAAAAGAAAAGAATTTTTTACATTTTTGAACGAATTTTAGGTTCATTTAAGGTATAAAAACCGGTTTGACAAAATCATGCACACTGTGCTATAGTAAGCAAAAGAGATTTTCCGACAGAGGATAGCGCATGAAGAAAAAACGCTTGCTTGCCGCGCTGATCGCGGCGCTGATGCTTTTACATATTTTTCCGTTTCCCAGTGCGCACGCGGCTTATGAAGGCGGTATGCAGGGCGACGGTTGCGGGATCTATGCGCAGGGCGTCGATCTGTCCACTTGGCAGGGACACGATGTCGATTTTCGGGCGATCGCGGCGGACGGATACCAGTTCGTTATTCTTCGAGCCGGCTTTTCTACCACGGAGGATGATACCTTCGAGGAGAATTACCGCAAGGCAAAAGAGGCGGGGCTGTATGTCGGCGCTTATTTGTATTCCTATGCATCGACCGTGCAGGAGGCACTAAACGAGGCGGAAGCCTGCCTTCGTTGGCTTGAAGGAAAGGAGCTGGACTACCCCGTTTATTTCGATCTGGAAGACCCGCAAACGCACGGAGCAATGAGCAGGGAAGCGCTGACTGAGCTTGCGCTTGCTTTCCTTGACCGAGTGCGTGCCGACGGCTGGCTGACGGGACTGTACTCCTGCCTTTCTTGGTTGCAGGAGAAGATCGACACGGAACGAATCGGCCAGACGCACGAATGCTGGATGGCGCAGTACCTAAATGACGGCAGTTACCGTATCTATGACCGTTATGACGACGTGTACGGTATGTGGCAGTATACGTCGGCGGGAACGGTAAGCGGTGTATCCGGCAAGGCGGACTTAAACGTGTGCTTCAAGGATTACCCTTCCATTTGCCGCCAGTATGGCCTGAACGGTCATATTGCAGCCGGTGAGACCCTCTATCTCTCCAGTGTGCAGATTCCCCAAGTTCTCACCAGCGGAGACGCGATCTCTCTGCGGGGACGCGTGACTTCGAAGACGAAGCTGCTTAACGTGACCGCCGGAATTTTTGACGAGACGGGAACGATGCTGCGCGGCCGCTCCATCGGGCCAAAGTCGGAAAAGCTGGATCTTGCGCAGCTTAACTTTGCGCAAGACGGCCTTGCGGACGGTGATTACTATTTCCGCATCCTTGCGAGCAACAGTTACGAGACAAAGACGCTACTCCAGCAGCGACTCACTATTTCCGGTGCCGGACTTGCGCTGCGGGGCCTTTCCGCGCCGCAGTCGATTCGAGAGACAGAGACGCTCCGCCTTTCCGGTACGCTCCTGAGCGCGGCTCCGCTGCGCAGCGTGCAGCTTTCTATCCTCGGGAAGAACGGCGAAACGGTGAAGCAAGTGGTCGCGTCGCCCGATGACACGACATTCTCGCTGGATCAGTTGGACGGAATGGTTCTTCCGTTTGGCAGCTATCGGCTTGTCCTGGCTGCGGTGTCGGGAAACGGACAGGAGACGCTTGTGCAGCAGGAGCTTGCCGTCTGGAAGCAGAACGATCCCATCCATATGGATGGATTTTCGTTAAAGCAGGCGTATGCGAGCGGTGAAAAGATACAACTAAAGGGAAGCGTCGCCTCCGATGACTCGCAACTTCACGCCGTCACCGTTCGCCTTGTTGCGCATGACGGAACGGTGATTTCAGCGACAAGCGACGGCGGCAAAAAGACGATCTCACTGCAAGACCTTGTTTTGCCGATCGGCTGGCTCGCCGCCGGTTCCTACACGTTGGAGATCACGGCGGAAAACGACGCAGGGCCGGTAACGCTGGCAGAACAGACGTTTTTGGTCAAGGCAGACGCGATCAGCCTTTGTGGTTTTGACGCGCCGCTCCTGTTCTGTGAGGGAGACAGCCGTTATCTGCAAGGCGCGGTACTCTCCGATGTATCTGCGCTGACCTTTGTCTCCGTCAGCGTGACGGATGAAAAAAACCATACACTGCTTGACGCAGCGGCGGTACCGGAAGGTGCTTGTTTTGACCTTGCTGCGCTCAACGACAGATTTTTGCTGTCATCACTTCGTGCGGGGGAGTACCGCATGGTGATCAGCGCGCAGAACGCGCAAGGCCTGCGAACGATCTATGACAGTCCATTGCAAGTTACTGACCAGAGTGACATTATTTTCTGGCAAGAGGATGCCTATACGGCAGGCGGACTGTCCTATTCCTATCAGTCGCCGCCTTACGTGTGGGGCAGTTTGGCCTCCGTGCATTCGCCGATCACCGAGGTCAGCATTTTGGTGACGAATGCGGCAGGAGATTGCGTCAGTGCGGCCTTCACCTATCCGAACACGCAGACCTTTGTGATCAATGAAATGAACGAATCTCTGCGGCTCACCGCGCTGACGACGGGAAACTACACGCTTAGCATTCGCGCGAAGAATGCGGCAGGGGAGTATCTTGTTTCTCAAAGCGATTTTTCGCTCTCTGTCTGCGATCATACGAATTTCTCGGTCGGCGTCAGCGTGCAGCCAAGCTGCACCGAATGCGGCGCGGTAGCGGACAGCAGGTGCAACGACTGTGGCGCTGCCATCTCCGCCGGTATGATGCTGAGCCGCAAGGCACACAGCTATAATGAAGGTGTTTGTGAAAGCTGCGGCGCAAAGGAATATGTGAACGTCGGCGTTGAAGCGTGGGACGGGCTGCCAATGGATCAAGGGCGCTATCTTGTTGCGACGCATATTGGGGAAAACTGGTTCGCCTTGGCTCCGGACGGGGAGACGATCGCGATCTCCGCGCCGAATGAAGATGGAATGCTTGTTGTCTCTGCCGAACTGCTCTGGCGGGTGCAGCACGACGGGAACGGCGCTTCCGTGCTTTCCCATGGCAAGCGCGGCACGCTGCATTTGGATCGCGGTGGGATCACAGTCGGCGGGGGCATCGGAAACGGTGCGCTTTGTTGGACAGCGGATAAACAGGGACTTCACGCCGTGCTATCCTCCGACGTGACAAGGTCGCTTGGTTTTGAGGATCAGTGCTTTTGTGTATCGGAGCAGGCGGCCGAGATCGTGCTCTTCGCGCTGCCCCTTGACGCATCTGTGTAGGTGATATGACAGCCGGTGACAAATTTCCCGTTGATTTGACTGCCTCCGTATGGTACAATAAAACAAATCGCTAAAGGATGAAATTTGGATGGGTACTTACAAAATCGCTGACCTGATCGTGCAAATGGACTCGTTCGGGCGCGTGATGACGCAGGCGGCGCCATATGCCTGTGAAGAGCGGCAGCCGGATCTTGTGATCCGTTCCGACGCAAGGGCTATTATGGAGAAAAATCCGCACCTTTCGCTGGAGGATTGCGAGTATCTTGCGACGGGCGGCAGCTTTTATCGACAGCTCCTGCATTTCGGCGGAATGATGCTCCATGCGTCCTGCGTCGTGGTCGACGGGAAGGCATATCTTTTCTCTGCACCGTGCGGAACCGGAAAATCGACGCACGTTCGCCTGTGGCTGCGCCTGTTCGGAGATCGCGCCTATATTCTAAACGACGACAAACCGGCGCTGCGTTTCCTTGACGGCAAGGTTTTTGTTTACGGGACGCCGTGGAGCGGTAAGGATGATTGCAGCCGCAACGCGCGCGCCGAGCTTGGTGGGATCGCCGTGGTCAGACGGGCGGCGGAGAATACCATGCGTCGGCTCACCACGGCGGAGGCAGTGTTCTGCCTGATGGATCAGACGGCGCGCTCCGTGTCCGCGCAAGCCTCGATGCAGTGTCTGGATATGATTGACCGCCTCATTCAGACGGGCAAGGTCTGGGAGCTTTCCTGCAATATGGATATTTCAGCCGCAAGGCTGTCGTATGAAACAATGAGTGGAGAGTGGTTTGAACATGAAGATTAAAAATGGATTTATTCTGCGCAGCATCGCCGGCTCAAACATTGTGGTGCCGGTTGGCGCAGCGTCTGTTGATTTTAACGGTATGATCACGTTAAATGATTCCGGCGCGTTTCTCTGGCGCGAGCTGGAGAAGGGCTCCGATATTGACGGCCTGACGGCGGCGCTTTTGCGCGAATATGAAGTCGATGAACCGACTGCGCGCAAATGCTCCGAGGAATTCATCGAAAAGCTGAAGGAAGCAGACTGCCTTGAGTAAACTAATGGAGCAGCCGGAGCTGCTCCGTCAGACGAAAATGGTCAACCTTGCGGACATTTATCCGCTCTTGCAGGAGATTTTATCTACCGGCGGTTCCTTTTCTCTGACGGTCACCGGAACCAGTATGTACCCCTTTATACTCGGGGGTAGGGATCAGGTGACGCTGTCGCCGCTTCCGAAAAAGCTGAAGAAAAACGATCTTCCGCTTTACAGGAGAGTGGACGGTGCTTTCGTGCTGCACCGCATCGTAAAGGTGGGTAAGGACGGGAGCTACACCATGTGTGGCGACCATCAGTGGCAGCTGGAAAAAGGGATACATGAGGAGCAGATGATCGCGTTGGCAACGGCTTTTGTCCGGAAGGGCAGGCGGTTTACCGATCGCAATCTTATCTACCGTGTTTATCGGACGCTTTGGACGTGGCTGCTCCGCTTTCGCCGCACCCTTTTCGGGATCGACGAATGGCTGCGTCTACGCCTTTCCCGCTTCAAAAAGCAAAAATAGTTTTGTCCGTCTCAGCGTAAACAGCCACCCACCCAGCTGTTTACGCTTTTCACGGTTCTGCCGTAATTTGCGGGCGGAAAAATGTAGGGTGGATATTATGCGCTGCTTGAGGAAATGATCTATGAACGCTCTTCAACAACACCTCCTTGAGGCGCTTCGTTCGGCGCTGCGCGGGGAAGCGGTCTCATGGACGGCTGCTTCTAATGAAGAATTGGATGCCCTGATGGAATTGGCCGCGCTTCACAAGGTGCAGCCTCTGGTGCTGCAGGCGGTGTATGCCGCGCCTGCGGCGAAGGACTGGCAGGGGCTGTCCGCTGCGCGCCGCGCCAGCAAAGTTCAGGTGATGGCGCAGTCGCTTCGCACGGAGGCATTTTTGCAGCTATATCATTTTTTGGAGAAACGCGGATCGACCCCCGTGGTCGTCAAGGGAATTCTGTGTCGTTCGCTCTATCCGGACGGTGAGCTGCGGCAAAGCGCGGATGAAGATCTCTATGTAGCGCCGCAGGTGTTTGACGAAACTTGTAACGCGCTGCGCGCATATGGCATGACCTGCGATCCCAAGGCCGATCTCGAACGAGACCATGAAGTCGGCTGGCGAATGGATTCACTGTATGTTGAGCTGCACCGCAGCCTGTTTTCACCGGATATGCCCGCGCGTTTTCAGGAAGCCTTTTCCGATGCGTTTCGACGGTCAGAGGTATATTCTCTGCCAAATGGGGCGGCTGTCCGCTCGCTTTGCCCGCATGACCACCTGCTCTATCTGTTGCTGCACGCTTATAAGCATTTCATACATAGCGGCTTTGGTATCCGGCAGGTTTGCGATATTGGCCTGTGGGCGCAGCGCTATGCAGCGCGTGTCGACTGGGAACGGCTTCGCTTCCAGTGTAAGGCGCTCCACGCGGAGCGCTTCGCGGCTGCGGTTTTCCGGATCGCACGGGAAGATCTGGGACTAACGCTCCCGCCTGTCTGGGAAGAGATCAAAGCCGATCAGCTGCCGATGCTGGAGGATATTCTGTCTGCCGGTATCTACGGCACGGCAGACAAGAGCAGGCAGCATTCCGCAGCACTGACGTTTTCCGCGGCGACAACCGGAGGGCGCGGCGGGGTTGCAGGGTCATTGTTCCCGCCAGCCAAGTATCTGATGCGCGACTATCCGATCTTGCGGCGGCACGTGTGGCGCCTGCCATTGGTCTGGCTTCGCCGCATCTTCCGATATTGCAAAGAAACACGTCGGGAACGCAAAAACTCTCCACTGCAAAGCCTGAAGCTCAGCGCCGAGCGCAAGCGTCTTTTAAAGTATTACGGAATTATATGAACATCTCAGAAAGGGGCGCGTTATGAAGGGTATCATTCTCGCCGGAGGAAAGGGCAGCCGTCTGTATCCGATGACAAAAGCGGTATCGAAGCCGCTCATTCCGATCTATGACAAGCCGATGGTCTACTATCCCTTGGCGGTGCTGCTTATGTCAGGCTGTGATGAGATCATGCTGATCACGGCGCCGCCGGATGTGGAGGCGTATCAGCGTCTTCTTGGTGACGGCAGCCAGTTTGGTATTCGGCTCTCTTACGGCATTCAGTATGTTGCGCGTGGGATCGCGGACGCTTTCCTGATCGCCGAGCAATTCATCGCGGGGGAGCCGTGCTGCCTCATTTTGGGCGATAACCTGTTTTACGGCTCCGATTTGGACGCATTGCTGCGCACCGCTGCGGCACGCAAGGATGGCGCGACGATCTTCGGCTATCCGGTCAAGGATCCTTCGGCCTACGGCGTGGTGGAGTTTGACAAAGACAACCGCGTGCTCTCCATCGAAGAAAAGCCCGCGAAGCCGAAATCCAAATATGCTGTCCCGGGGCTTTATTTCTACGACGAAAACGCGGTCGCCCTTGCAAAGACCCTAAAACCGTCCGCGCGCGGGGAGCTGGAGATCACGTCGCTCAATGAGGAATACCTCAAGCGCGGCAAGCTCCATGTGGAGCTGATGGAACGAGGGATGGCATGGCTCGATACCGGAACGCCGGAGGGTATGCTCAACGCGGCGCAATACGTCGAGGCGGTGCAGTCACGGCAGGGACTTTATATCGCCTGTCCGGAGGAGATTGCGTGGCACAGAGGCTTCATCTCCTCGCAGCAGGTTCGTACCATCGGACAGGAACTGAAAATGACGGAGTACGGACAATATCTTTTGAGTTTGGTTGGAGACAGATGACAAACACACTGGAACGCATCCTGCCGACGGTGCAGAAACCGGCACGCTATGTCGGCGGCGAATATCACGAGATCATCAAGAAGAAGGAAGAAGTCGATCTGCGGGTCGCGTTCTGCTTTCCGGATACCTACGAGATCGGAATGTCCAATCTCGGAATGCGCATTCTCTATGCGGTGATGAACCGCATGGACGGCGTTTGGTGTGAGCGCGTATTTGCGCCTTGGGGCGATATGGAGAACGCCATGCGCGAAAACGGACTGCCACTCTACGCACTGGAAAGTGGGGACCCACTGAGCGACTTTGATATGATCGCCTTTACCGTCGGCTATGAGATGAGCTATACAAACATTCTCAATATGCTGCGTTTGGGCAACATTCCCCTCCATGCGAAGGAACGCACCGGACTTGAGCACATGGTGTTCGCGGGCGGCGCGTGTGTGTATAATCCGGAGCCACTGGCCGATTTCGTCGACTTTTTCAGTATCGGCGAGGGCGAGGAAATGACGCCGGAGATCCTGACCCTTTATCGCAAGGCAAAAAGCGAGGATTGGACGAAGGAAGCATTTTTGCGCGCCGTTTCGAAGATCGAGGGCGTTTATGTTCCGTCCTTTTATGAGCATATCTACAATGCGGACGGGACGCTTGCGCAGATCCGTGTCCTGTCGGACGCGCCGCAAAAGGTGATAAAACGGATCATTCAAAACTTGGATGAGGCACTCTATCCGACGGATATTATCGTCCCGAATACAGAAATCGTGCATGACCGCTCCAATCTGGAGGTAATGCGCGGCTGCATTCGCGGCTGTCGGTTCTGTCAGGCCGGATTTACCTATCGGCCGGTGCGTCCTCGAAGCCCTGAGGTGCTGTACCGTCAGGCAGTGGAATCCTTGGAAAACTCCGGCTGCCATGAGATCACGCTCTCCAGCCTCTCTACTTCGGATTATCCGGAGCTTCCGAAACTTGCCGACCGGATGCTCGACTACTGCGAAAGCCGAAAGATCAATCTTTCACTGCCGTCGCTTCGTGCGGACAATTTTTCGCGCGACCTGATGCTTCGCCTGCAAAAGGTTCGAAAGAGCGGCCTGACCTTTGCGCCGGAGGCCGGAACCCAGCGGCTGCGCGATGCGATCAATAAAAACGTCACCGAGGAAGAGATCCTTACAACGTGCCGGATCGCCTTTGAAGGCGGCTGGAATAACGTAAAGCTCTACTTTATGCTCGGGCTGCCAACGGAGACGGACGAGGACGTGCTCGGCATTGCGGAGCTGGTCTACAAAGTGCTTAAAACGTGGCGTGAATTTGCTTCAAACAAAAAACGCAGTGTCCGTATCCATGTTGCAACGGCATATTTTGTGCCGAAGCCCTTCACTCCGTTCCAGTGGGAAAAGCAGATCACACCGGAGGAGTATTTGCGGCGCCAGCGGCTGCTCAAAGAGAATATGCCCTCTAAGAGCATCGAATACAACTGGCACAGCGCAGACCTGAGCAGGCTGGAGGCCGTTTTGGCGCGCGGCGACCGGCGCCTTGGCGCCGTTTTGGAGGAAGCCGTGCGGCGCGGTGCGAAGCTGGATGCGTGGGAGGAGTATTTTTCCTATCAGACTTGGCTCGACAGTCTGGAAGCCTGCGGGATAGACCCCGACTTTTACACAACGCGCGGCTATGGCGCAGACGAGCTGCTTCCGTGGGACGTCCTTTCCGACGGTGTTGCGCTTTCCTATCTGCGGCGTGAGCGGCAGAAGGCCTATCGCAGCGAGACGACGCCGGATTGCCGGACAAGCTGCAACGCGTGTGGTGCAAGCTGCCTCTTGAAGGAGGGCAAGTGCAATGCGTAGGATGCTGTTTGAAAAAACGGGGCGCGCCATTTGGATGTCGCACTTGGATACCATGCGCCTCATGCAGCGCGCCTTTCGCCGCGCCGGTGTTGTACTGCACCATTCTCAGGGCTACACGCCGCACGCCTACGTCTCTATGCTGCTGCCCCTGAGCGTTGGCACGGAAAGCGTATGCGAGATCATGGAGTATGAACTGGATGCCGACATTGTGATCCGGCCGGAGGATATGAATGCCGTCCTGCCGGAGGGCGTCCGCGTGCGTGAGGTCTACGAGAGCGGAAGAAAAGCAAAGTATCTGACGCAACTGGACGTCGCCATGACGCTGCAATTTGACGCAGAAGCGCCCACTGCGCAGGACGTTGGCGCGCTCTTTTCGCGCGAAACGCTGCTTGTGGAGAAACGAACGAAGCGCGGCAAGGAGGAGGCGGACATTCGGCCGCTCATCTTCCGCGTGGAGCTGCGGGAGGAGCAGCAGGCAATTTGCCTCTCTGCGAGGATCGCGGCGCAGAACCCGTCGCTCAATCCGATGCTGCTTGCGTCGGCCGTGGAGCGTTATCTGAAAAAGCCAACGCTTGTGACCTGCCGCAGACTGGAGGTCTACGACGCGGAGGGAGAGGTGTTCCGCTGATGACGGAGTGCGAAACATGCCGCTATTTCAACGAGGAGGAAGCGGCCTGCCTGTTCCCCATTGATGAGGACGAATGGTTCCGCATCATGACGCTTCACAAGGGTGTCTGTCCCTATTATCGGGAAGCACAAGGCGAGAATGTATAAAAAATGACCCGACTGTGCACTCGTACGCACAGTCGGGTCATTTGGAGTTCAAAGAGAAAAATCGGCGTCATCGAAGCTGCAAAAATCCTTCGGCTTCATGCGCGTCGGGACGCGCTTGAGCGGATCGTAGCGGAAGCGGCGGCAGCGGTGGCAGGAGGGAACGATCCCTTTTTTAGTGCAGAGATAGGTTTCCTGATCAATCTTGCCGGAATGCACGCAATAGGAGCAAAACCGGTCTATTTTTTTTCGAAACAGCATTTTCGTTCACCTCTTCTGTCATTATACCTCAGCGCGGCAGTGAATGTCCAGCCCTTTCTTCGTATCTGTGAAAAAAGAACGCAAACACTGAGCAGCGCGGCAGCGTAAATAAGCGAGGCAGTGTCTCTGCGCAGGTAGAGCAGCGCGAGTGCCGCGGAGAAAATGCCGTGCAGTAGTTTCGGCAGAAATACGGATCGCACACCGAGCGGCGCACACAGCGCAAGGGTTTGCATATGCACGCAAAGGCCGCCCCAACCCATGAGAAAAGCACCGATCACAAAGGCATATGCGCCCACAGGGAGGATCGCAATGCCGCTTGTCAGCTCCAGACATCCGAGCGCGAGCGCTTTTTCGCTTGGCGATAGTCGGTCGATGGGCAGAAGTGTCCCCAACAGGCATTTGATCACAGAGAACACGATGACAAGGGCGCTGATCTGCAACAGAGCCGTGCTGCTGTCCGCCACCGAGCGCAGGAAGCTCTCTGTCGCGTTTTTTTCTATTTTAGTGGGTGCTTTTTGAATTCTGCACGTCCTGCGCTCGTAGGGTTCGGCGAGCGTCACGCCGACCAAAAGCGCGCTGGCGCAGTGGATCAAATAGAGGATCAGTCCGGCGCGGATGTCTCCTAAGACACTTCCGATCATTCCGAGAAAGAATGCGGGACCGGAATTATTGCAGAAGCGCACGGCGCGCTGCGCGTCTCCGCGCGCGATCTGCCCCTGTTCATAAAGCGAAACAAGGGTCGCCGCGCCGAGCGGATAGCCTCCGAGAAAACTGACAAATAACGCGGAAAAGCAGCGCGGACTGACGCCAAAGAGGCACATCACCCGTGAAGACGGTAGCGTCGGAAGGGAGCCGATCAGAAATTTAGAAAGGACGAAAAACGGAAACAGCGCCGGAATGACCCTGCTTCCGCACAGACGAAGCCCCTCGATCACGCCGGTTGAGGCTTCTGCCGGGAACGCCGCCAAAAGAAGTCCTGCAGCGATGCAAATCAAATAAGGAACAAACCGCTTCACACCCATCCCCCCGAAAGAATATATGCGGCAAACGGAAAAAATTGCCTCCCCGCGCATAGAATGCTCTTGGTAGGTGATGAAATGAAAAAGCGTTTTGCCGAGGTTTTCGGCGAGCAAATGGACATACCGGCGGAAGCGCTCGCGGATGTCCCGCTGACACGTCTGCGCGGCAGCAGCAGTATCTCCATTGAGAACCATCACGGCATTTTAGAGTATGGTGCGTTATGCATTCGTGTTGCCGTCCGTCGCGGTGTTTTCACGGTGAGCGGCAGTGAACTGACGATTTGGCGGATGACGAAAAAGAACCTTGAGATTCGTGGAAAGATCCAGTCGCTTCTGATGGAGGAAACGCAATGATCGGAGCAATTCGTTTTCTTCGCGGTTATGTACGTATGGAGATCCGAAGCGCGTCGCCCGAGCTGACGCTGAACCTGCTCTCCAAACGCGATATTTCCTATTGGAATATTTGCCCGCTTGATGAGTTTACGCTGCAAATCAGTCTGCTGAGAAAGGATAGAAAAGCGGCGCAGGAGATCGTCCGGCGAAGTCTCGGCGAACTTGAGATCATTTCCGAATATGGTGTCCCGCTCCTGCAAAAGAAGCTGCTGCACCGCCCCGTTTTTTCGGTGGGAATGCTTTTGGCAATTTTTCTCAGCTTCTATCTGACATCCTTTGTGTGGGTCATACGGGTTGAGGGAAACGACCGCGTCTCCGCGCAAAAAATCACACAGGCATTGGATGCGCTCGGGGTACGGATCGGGATGCATGGCAACCGTATTTCCTTAGAGGAAACGAAAAATCAAATGATCTCCATGCTGCCGGAGCTTTCATGGGTCGCAACGAACCGAACCGGAGCGCTTTTGACAGTTCTTGTAACAGAGCGCAGCGCGCCTTCGTCCGATATTCCGGACTATCCGCTTGCGCATTTGGTTGCGCAGCGCGACGGTATTTTGACCAATGTGCAGGTATATCAGGGCATGAAGCTGTGCGCGGCGGGCGACGCGGTAAAAAGAGGGCAGGTGCTCGTTTCCGGCTATGAGGACTACGGGCTGTTTATTCGAGAGGTCTGTGCCGACGGTGAGATCTACGCAAAGACGTGGCATACCGGAACGCTGGTCACGCCGTCGGTGACAATGATAAAAACCTACACCGGCAGGCAGTGGACGCACCGAACTCTGGTCGTGGGAAGAAAAAGAATAAATTTATTCGGAAGTAGTTGGATTTCCGAGAAGAATTGTGATAAAATGGTTCAGGTAACGGAGCTGACGCTTCCGGGATACCGCTTCCCGCTGTGGCTGGAGACGGAGACGTACCGTGAGTACACCTTGCAGCCCGAAACACGGCCGGATTCGCAGCGGCTGCTCTCGGCCGCTTGGGAGCGATCCGTCAAGGCGGATATGACGGCGGGGACTATCCTGCGCTCCGACGGCAATTATTTGCAGAGCGGCGACCTTTCCGTGTTTCATGCGCAGAGCGCGTGCGAGGAAATGATCGCTGTCCTGAAGCCGCTCAAGGGCACTAACGAAGGAGACGAAAATGAGCGAACGAATGATCAACGCCGAACGAATTGAACAGATCATCAATGTGTTCGGCTCTTTTGACGAAAATATCAAGCGCATCGAACAGACCTATGATGTCCGCATCACCAATCGCGGCACGGAGCTGAAGGTGAGCGGCGGTGAGGAGGAGGTCGACCGCGCTGCGCGCGCGATTGAGGGACTTTTGACGCTAGCGGCCAAGGGAGAACCTGTGGATGAGCAGAAGGTGCGCTATGTGTTGGAGCTGGTCAACAGCGGCAACGACGACAAGATCAACGACATGGCCAAGGATGTCGTTTGCATCACCGCAAAGGGAAAGCCGATCAAGGCAAAAACGCTCGGTCAGCAGCGCTATATGAAAGCGATCGGGAAGAATACCATCACCATCGGCGTCGGCCCTGCCGGAACGGGAAAGACTTACCTTGCCGTTGCGGCGGCAGTCGCCGCATTTCGAGCCAAAACGGTCAACCGCATTATCCTCACCCGACCGGCGGTCGAGGCTGGAGAGCGGCTGGGCTTCCTGCCGGGCGATTTGCAAAACAAGGTCGATCCCTACCTGCGCCCGCTTTACGACGCGCTTTATGATATGCTCGGGGCGGAGACCTATCTGAAATATCTTGAGCGTGGCAACATCGAGGTCGCGCCGCTGGCGTATATGCGCGGGCGCACGCTCGACGACAGCTTTATTATCCTCGACGAGGCGCAGAACACGACGCGCGAACAGATGAAGATGTTCCTGACCCGCCTCGGCTTTGGCTCTAAAATCGTGATTACCGGTGACATTACCCAGATCGACCTGCCGACGGACAAAACCAGCGGCCTTAAGGACGCGGTGCGCATTCTTGAGAACATTCCGGATATTGCGATCTGCCGCCTGACGGCGAGTGACGTTGTCCGGCATGCGCTTGTGCAGCAGATCATCGCGGCGTATGAAAAGGGAGAAAAGACGCAGCTTCCGGCACAAAAAAAGGTTTACAGAAAGAAGTTTGACCGATGAAACATCGAATTTTGATCCGCTACACCAACCGAAAGGACAACAGTCCGGCGCTTTCCGTGCACTTGCAGCGCTGCATTCGTACCGCCTTGGAAGAGCAGGGCGTCTTCGTCCCGTGCGAGATCAACGTGCTTGTTACGGATGATGCGACGATACGGACGATCAACCGCACAACGCGCGGGATCGACCGCGAGACGGACGTGCTGTCTTTCCCGATGTTTGAGTTTACGGCGGGCGCGTTTCCGTCCGATGTCAGCGACCTCTTGGATCCTCAGAGCGGGATGCTGCCGCTTGGGGATATGTGCATCTCCCTCGAGCGGGCGAAGGATCAGGCAAAGCGCTTTGGCAACACGCTGAAACGGGAGGTCGGATACCTGACCATTCATTCCATTCTGCATCTGCTTGGCTACGACCATTTGGATGAGGGCGAGATGAAGCGGCAGATGCGGATGCGCGAGGAACAGATCGCCGCCAAATTGGGGCTGACGCGATGATCGCGTTCCGAAGAGCCACGCAAGCGGACGTTTCGCTCCTTTCGGAGACGCGCAGACGCGCATGGGACGCGACGTATCGTGACATTTATGAGGACGAGCAGATCGACGCTTTTGATTATGCGCTGCACCACAAGAAAGATGCGCTGCGGATCGCACAGCAGACGGTCTACCTGATGATGGATGGCGTGCAGTGTGCCGGATACTTTTACTATGGCGCATTTCCAGACGGCGTGTATAAGGATTTTAAATTTTGCCTGAACTCACTGTATATTCTGCCGCCGTATCAGGGCATGGGACTCGGACGCCGCGTCTTTGCGCATATGCACGAGGTCTGTAAGGCACGCGGCCTGACGAAATTCTTTTGCGGCTGCAATATCCATAATCGGAACGCACAGGCATTTTACCGCAAAATGGGCGGCATCGTCGGAAAGATCGACGGGGGTCATGCGCGGAAAGCAGAAGATCAAATGTATTTTGAATTTTATGTAGGAGAAACAAAATGAAGCAGAAATCTGCAATCATTACCATTGCCGGACGGCCGAATGTTGGAAAATCTACCCTGATCAACCACTTGGTCGGCGAGAAGATCGCCATTGTGTCGCATAAACCGCAGACGACAAGAAACCGTATCTGCGGCGTCATTACGCGCGGGGATACGCAGCTTGTCTTCATGGATACGCCCGGATTCCATAAGCCGCGCACGAAGCTCGGCGATTATATGGTCGGTGTTGTGAAGGAGTCGGTCGCGGATGTGGATGTCGTCCTGCTGCTGGTCGATCCGATCGCAAACGTCGGGCACCAGGAGGAAGCACTGATCGAGCAGATCAAGGCAAGCGGCGCGCCCGCGATCTTGGTGATCAACAAGATCGACACCGTGCCGGAAAAGGAGAAGCTCCTTGCGGTGATCGCCGCGTACCAGCAGGCGTTTTCCTTTGACGCGGTGATCCCCATCGCGGCAAAATTCGGAGACGGTGTGCAGACGCTTCTCAAAGAGTGCGAGAAATATGCCGCAGAAAGCCCGTTTTTCTTTCCGGAGGATATGACCTCCGATCAGCCGGAGCGTCAGGTGATTGCCGAGATCATTCGGGAAAAGCTGCTGTGGAATCTGGAGCGCGAGATCCCGCACGGAACGGCGGTCGAGATCACGAAGTTTTCCGAGCGTGACAACGGCGTGGTCGACGTAGACGCGACGATCTACTGCGAGAAGGCGAGTCATAAGGGGATCATCATCGGGAAAAACGGCGAAATGCTGAAGAAGATCAGCACGGCCGCCCGTGAGGACTGCGAGCGCTTCATGGGAACGAAGGTGTTCCTGCAAACGTGGGTCAAGGTCAAGGAAAACTGGCGCGACAGCGACTTTTTGATCCGCAACTTTGGCTATCAATAAATTTCCAAGTATAGGCGATGTGCTCTTGCAGAGGCTATGGACAGGGAGGACACGCCTATGAATGCATCTTTTTTCTGGGAGCTTTTTCACGAAACCGGAGCGCCGGAGGCGTATCTGCTGTTTAAGAAACAATCGAAACTCGGGAAGTGAAATGCTTCCCGTACATATGGAGCACACTATGTTTGTAAAAACAGATGGTATTGTGCTGCGGACGGTGGACTATCAGGACAGCGACAGGCTGCTTACGATATTTACCCGCGATCTGGGCAAGCTGACCGTGCGCGCACGCGGCGTTCGCGGTAACCGAAATGCCAATCGTGCCGCCTGCCAGTTATTTGCCTTTTCCGAATTTATACTTCGGGAATATCAGGGGCGTTACCAGCTTTCGGAAAGCGTCTTAAAGGAGAGCTTCCACGAGTTGCAGCTTGATCTGGAGCGTCTGTCGCTTGCCTCTTATTTTACGCAGGTGGTCGAGACGGTCGCGCTGGAGAATGATCCGCTGCCGGATCTGCTGTCGCTCCTGCTCAACTCACTGTTTGCGCTCTCCAAGCTGACGCTTTCGCAGGAGATGGTGAAAGCCGTATTTGAGCTTCGTCTTGCCTGCGCCGCCGGCTTTGCGCCCGATCTGCGCGGCTGTGTCGTATGCGGAAACACGCAACCGGATCGTCTGAATATTTCACAGGGCGTTTTGCAGTGTGCAGCGTGCAGCGGCGAAGTGGGAATCCGGATGCCGCTCACGCCCTCTGTGTTGGCGGCAATGCGCTACATTGAGCAGGCCGACCCTAAGAGGCTCTTTTCCTTCCGCTTGCCGGAGGATGGAATGCGTCAACTGGGCGAATTGACCGAAAGCTACCTTGCCACGCGGCTGGAGCGCGGATTTTCCACACTTGACCTGTACAAATCTTTACGCATTTACTGAGGAAACCGGTATGACAGAACTGTTTGAAAAATCACTTTATAAACTTGAACTTCCCGCCATCCTATCTAAGGTGGCGGAGATCGCAAACAGCGACGCGGCGAAAGAGCGCTGCCGCGCGCTGCTTCCGCTGGCGGATGCCGAGGAGATCACGATCCTGCAAGGGCAGACCACAGCTGCCTGCAAGCTCATTTCTCTGAAAGGCTCTCCGTCCTTTCATGAACTGAAGGAGATCGGCTCGTCGTTGGAGCGCGCCGACCGCGGCGGCTGCCTGACACCGACAGAGCTGCTGCGTATCGCGGGCGTTTTGCGCTGCATCCGCAACGCGAAAGCTTATTATAACGGCGACTATTGCCAGTCCGTTCTCGACGTCTATTTCCAGGAGCTTTCGCCGAACCGTTATCTGGAGGAGAAGATCAGCAACTCCATTCTTTCAGAGGAGGAGATTGCCGACAGCGCAAGCAGCGAGCTTGCAGATATTCGCCGCCATATGCGCATCCAGAGCGCAAAGGTCAAGGATTCACTGCAAAAGATCATCACCTCTCCGTCCTACGCGAAGTATCTCAGAGACCCGATCATCACACTGCGCGGCGACCGCTATGTCGTTCCGGTCAAAAGCGAGTACAAGAGCGAGATTCCGGGATTGATCCACGACGTTTCCTCATCCGGCGGCACGTTTTTCATTGAGCCGATGTCGGCCGTCAACGCAAACAACGCGCTGCGCGAATTGCTAATAAAGGAACGCAAGGAGATCGAGCGGATCTTGGCCGAACTTTCTGCCGAGGCTGCGTCGTTCCGCGAAAGCATCTGCCGCAGCTATGAGATGCTCGTATCTCTGGACGTGATCTTTGCGAAGGCGCGCTATTCGCTGCGCATTGACGGCATGGAGCCGCAGATCAGGACGGATGGGGGCGTAGAGCTTCACCGCGCGCGCCACCCTCTGATCGACAAAAAGGCCGTGGTTCCCATTACGGTTCGTTTGGGGACGGATTTTGATACGTTGATCATCACCGGTCCAAACACCGGCGGCAAAACGGTCACGCTCAAGACCATCGGCCTTTTGACGCTTATGGCCGCCTGCGGTTTGCACATTCCGGCAGACCACGGCAGCGCCGTCTCCGTTTTCCGCAGTGTCCTTGCCGACATTGGCGATGAGCAGTCCATCGAGCAGTCGCTCTCGACCTTTTCTGCGCATATGCGCAACATCGTCAGCATGATCGCGGACTGTGACGAAGAAACGCTTGTCCTTTTCGACGAATTGGGTGCCGGAACAGACCCCGCCGAAGGCGCGGCACTGGCAACGGCGCTGATCGAGTATTGCCGCAGCCACGGCGCGCGCGTCGCCGCGACGACACACTACGCAGAGCTGAAGCTCTATGCCATGCGCACCAAGGGCGTGATGAACGCCTCCTGCGAGTTTGATGTTGAGACGCTTCGACCGACCTACCGTCTGCTCATTGGCATTCCGGGAAAATCCAACGCCTTTGCGATCTCCAGACGGCTTGGCCTATCCGAGGAGATCATTGAGAAGGCGAAGAGCTTTGTCGGGGAAAACGACAAGAATTTTGAAGACGTACTGAGCCAACTGGAGCTGCAGCGCCAGCAGATGGAAACGGCAAAGCGCGAGGCAGAGCGCCTGAAGCTCGAAACGCAGCAGATACATGAAAAATCTGAGGCATACTACGACGAGATCAAAAAAGAACGCGAGAAGGCGATCCGCGCCGCGCGTGCCGAGGCGCAGTCGATCATTGAAAACGCCCGCCGTACTTCAAACGAAGTGACGCAGGAGCTGAAAGAACTGCGCAAGCAGATGAAAGACGCGGTCGACGTTCAGGAGAGCAACGAAAAGCAGGCAGAGCTGCGCCGTAAACTCAACGAGGCGCAGGAAGCGATCGCACCGCAGGACGCCGCACCGGAACGCCCGACACCGACGCGAGCCGTTCGCGTTGGCGACACGGTGGAGATATTGAAGTTCGGCACGCGTGCGACGGTGCTTGCGATCAACAAGGACGGGACCTATCAGCTGCAAGCGGGGATCATGAAGGTCACGGCGCGTCCCAACGAGGTCTACCTGATCGAGCAGAAGGAACAGCCGGGGAAAAAGATCATCGAGCGCGCCAAACGCGAGTTCCGCAACGCGCCTGCGGCATCGGAGCTTGACCTGCGCGGCATGACTGCGGATGAGGCAGTCGCGACGCTTTCGGTTTTCTTGGACAGCGCCATGCTTGCAAACCTTTCGCAGGTGCGCATCATCCACGGCAAGGGAACCGGCGTGCTGCGCAAGGCCGTTCAGGAGGAGCTGAAGCACAATCGAGCCGTCAAGCGCTATCGCCTTGGTGTATATGGCGAGGGCGAGGACGGTGTGACAGTCGCAGAGCTTGCATGAAAGTTCTAAAAACTGTTGACAAACCAAACGCTTTTGCGTATATTATCAAGTAGCGTACGCAGAAAACTGCGAATTGATGAGGAGTGACACACGTGTATACAGAAAAAGCCGTCGTGAAGTGTGAATCTGGCCTGCATAACAAACAGGCGACCTTCTTTATTCAAAAGGCAAATGAGTTCCGTTCCAGCATTTGGATCGAAGTCGAGGATCGCAAGATCAATGCGAAGAGCCTCCTTGGCGTTCTCTCCATGGGCCTCACCCGTGGCACCGAGGTTACGCTCATTGCCGAAGGCCCTGACGAAGAGGCTGCGGTAAAGCAGCTTGCAGGGATGTTGGATAAGGGTGTATCTTAACGACTAACGGCTGCCCCAAGCGTACTTCGTTTGGGGCGGCTTTGTCTATTGGGGTCTATGACGCGAGAAGAATTGAAGTTGGCGGCGCTTTCGCTGCCGTATGAGCCGGGCGTATATTTGATGAAGGACCTGCACGACACGGTGATCTACGTAGGCAAGGCCAAAAAGCTCAAGAACCGTGTCAGCCAGTATTTTCAGGACACCGCGTCGCACAATGCCAAAACGCGGCGTATGGTCAGTCAGGTAGACCACTTTGAGACCATCCGCGCAGCGACGGAGTTTGAAGCGCTGGTGCTGGAGTGCTCTCTCATTAAGCACTATATGCCGAAGTACAACATCCTTTTGAAGGATGATAAGGGGTACCCCTATCTTCGGATCGACCTACAGGAGGCATATCCCAAGATCACGTTCTCCAATCGAGTCAAGGAAGACGGTGCCCGCTACTTTGGCCCCTATGGAAGCCGCGGGCGGATGCATCAGGTGATCGACACGATCCGCCGCACATTTCGCCTTCCAGACTGCACCAGAGTGTTCCCGCGTGATGTCGGCAAGGAGCGCCCATGCCTGAACTATCAGATGAAGCTCTGCGACGGCTGGTGCCGTCCGGAGATGACGCAGGAGGCGTATCGCGGTCGTATGCAGCAGGCGATCCTTCTGCTGCAAGGCAAGCACAAGCCGCTATGCGACCGTCTGCGGCAGCAGATGGAGGAGGCGGCCGCAGCGCTTGCGTTTGAACAGGCGGCCGATCTGCGCGACCGGCTGCACGCGGTCGAAGCATTGGGCGAGCGCCAGCTCGTGACCGCAGGGACGATGGCGGATACCGATGCCATTGGCTGGTATCGCACGGAGGCAAAGGCCTGCTTTGCCGTGCTGCACTATATCGGCGGAAACCTTATGGACAAGGACTATGAGGTATTGCCGGCGCCGGATGACGACGCGGAGGCGCTTTCCTCGCTGGTCAAGCAGTACTATCTGCAACGAAAATCTGCGCCGCGCCGGATCCTTTTGCCGTTTGCGATGGAGGATGCCGCGCCGTTTTCCGAGCTGCTGTTGCAGGAGCTGGGACGAAAGGTGCACATCATCGTCGCACAGCGCGGCGATAACAAGCGACGTTCCGATCTTGCGCAGCAAAACGCAAAAGAGGAGGCGCTGCGTGCTACTTCCGCTGCCGAACGGCTGAACGGTGTGCTGTCAGCACTGCAAAAGCTGTTTGGCATGGATCATTTACCGGATCGTCTCGAGGCTTATGATATATCAAACACGGCCGGAACGGACATCGTTGCCTCTATGACGGTCTTTCAGGGCGGCAAGGCAAAAAAGAGCGATTATAAGCGCTTTAAGGTAGAAAATATGGAGCAGCAGGACGACTACGCGTCGATGCGTCAGGTGGTTTGTCGGCGTTTCTGCCATTATCTGGACGGGGACAAGGGCTTTGACGAAATGCCGGACGCACTCCTGATCGACGGCGGTGTGACGCACGCGCAGACGGTGAAGGAAGCACTCGACGCAATGCAGCTCCATGTGCCGATCTTCGGCATGGTAAAGGACGATCGACACCGCACCCGTGCACTGGTCACACCGGAGGGTGCAGAGATCGGCATTCAGGCCATTCCCGCCGTGTTTGCGCTGATCGGGCAAATTCAGGAGGAGACGCACCGCTTTGCCATCACATATCACCGCACGCTGCGCAGCAAGCGGGTGAGAGGCTCTGCGCTTGACGAAATCGAAGGCATTGGCGAAAAGCGGAAGCTGGCGCTGCTGCGCAGTTTTCGGACGATCGCCGCGATCAAAGCCGCCGACGTGGAGACGCTCCAAAAGGTGCTGCCGAAGCCTGCGGCGCAGGCGGTCTATCAACATTTTCATCCACAGGAGTAAGCTATGCGTGTAATTACAGGTACCGCTCGCGGTGTCCCCTTAAAAGCGCCGGAAGGTCTTGCGACAAGGCCGACGGCGGATAAGGTGAAGCAGGCAGTTTTTAACATGATACAGTACGAGGTGTTCGGCGATATCTTGGATCTTTTTGCAGGCTCCGGACAGCTCGGCATTGAGGCGCTGAGCAGAGGCGCGGCGTTTTGTGATTTTGTCGACGCGCGCGCAGACGCCGTTTCCGTTGTCCGTGAAAATCTAAAGAAGACGCGGCTCGATGCACAGGCGCAGGTTTGGCACTGCGACTACAAGACGTTCCTTGCGCGGACAAGAAGAAAATATCGCCTGATCTTCCTCGACCCGCCTTATGCAGAAAAAGCTCTGGAAAATGCATTAAAACACATATCGGAAATTGACATTTTGGCGGAAGGTGGTATAATTGTTACAGAGCGCCCGTTCGGGAAGGCTTTGGACGAGCATTTTTCCGGACTTGTGCGCTTAGAGGACCACTGCTACGGCAAGACTTGCGTGTCGCTGTTTCGTCGGGAAGGGGAACGCTTATGAGAATTGCCGTCTATCCGGGCAGCTTTGATCCGGTCACGAAAGGCCACCTGAACATCATTGAGCGCGCGTCCAGATTGTTTGACCGCGTCATCGTTTGTGTCATGGTCAACTGCGACAAGCGCCCGATGTTCTCGCTGGAAGAGCGCGAGGCACTGATCTCGCGCGTTACGGTGCATTTGGATAACGTTTCGGTCGACTCCTACGACGGCCTGCTGGCGGATTACGCGCGGGAGCACGACTGCTGCACGATCATCAAGGGACTGCGCGCCGGTTCCGACTTTGAAAAAGAGTTTCAAATGGCGATGATCAATCGCAAGCTCAACCCCGATCTTGAGTCGCTGTTTCTGACGGCGGAGCACCAGTTTATGTATCTCAGCTCCAGCGCAGTAAAAGAAATGGGATATTATGAGGCAGATCTTTCCGACTTCCTGCCTCCGCAGATCATCAGTGATTTTAACCAAAGGATTCGAACAATTCGAAACATCAAGGAGGAAGACGAATGAACGAGCACGGAATTGAAGAATTGATTGCCACATTGTACGAGATGGTGCAGGATGCCAAGAGCGTTCCTTTCAGCAGCGACAGATGCGCGCTCGACCGCAACCGCGTTCTGGATCTGCTCGACGAGATCAGCAACCAGCTTCCCAACGAGCTGAAGCAGGCGAGAACCATCGTCGATTCGCGCGGCGAACTGATCACCAACGCGAAGCGCGAGGCGGAGAATATCCTGAAGGCGGCGCAGAGTCAGGCACGTCAGCTGGTTTCTCAGGAATCGGTCTATCTGGATGCGAAGACGCAGGCCAACGAGATGGTGCGCGCTGCGCAGGATAAGATCAAGGAACTCAAGCGCGTGACGAATGACTATGTTGACGACTCGCTTCGCCGCACGGAAGAGGCTGTCGCGGAGGCGCTTGCCGACATCCGTGACTCCCGCTCGAAGTTCCGCGCACTGGTCAACCCGCAGGCCGCGAAGACCAACTCCGCGATCATCGAAGACGTGTAAAAAACAACAGGTCAATTCCGCGCGAATTGACCTGTTTTATTTTAGGAGGAAATATGGAATATCTCGATCGTTATCATTTTTGGTGCGAAAATGCTCCACTCACTCCCGAAGAAAAGCAAACGCTCCTTGCGCTGGGCGACGACGCGATCAAAGGCGCGTTCGGAGCCGAGCTGCAATTCGGCACGGCTGGCATCCGCGGCATTATGGGGCAGGGAACGAACTGCCTGAACGATTTCACGGTGCGCCGCACGGCACAGGGACTTGCCGCGTGGCTTGCCGCTACGGAGCTTCCGCGTAAATGCGCCATCGGCTATGACTCGCGCCATAACTCGCAGCGCTATGCGCATATCTGCGCCGCCGCTTTGGCGGATCGCGGCGTTCATGTCTATGTCTATCATGAGCTTGCACCGACGCCGATGCTCTCCTTTGCCGTCCGTCAGCTTGGCTGCGGCTGCGGTATCGTAGTCTCCGCGAGCCATAACGCAGGCATCTATAACGGCATCAAATGCTACGGGCCGGACGGCTGCCAGATGACGGACGAGCCTGCGGCGATCGTATATAAAGAAATTTCAAATATCGCCTATTTCGTCTCCGGAAAGCACAGCTTTGAAGAGCACCTTGCGCAGGGGAATGTCGAGTTCATCGCGCAGGAGCTTTGGGAGCGCTACTATCGAACCGTGCTTGCCGAGCGTGTGACGACGCAGCCTGCAAATCACCTGAACCTTCTGTACACCCCGCTTTGCGGCACGGGCAATAAACCGGTGCGTGAAGTGCTTGGCAGGATCGGCGTCAATGTTGATGTCGTGCGTGTGCAGGAGCTGCCGGACGGCGACTTTAAGACCTGCGAATATCCCAATCCGGAGACGGACGCCGCGCTGAACGAAAGCTACAAGATCGCGCGCGACACCCATCCCGATCTGATCCTTGGAACCGATCCGGACTGCGACCGTGTTGCCGTTGCGGTTCCCACGGAGGACGGCTTCCGTAAGCTGAGCGGTAATGAATTGGGCTGCCTCTTGCTTGACTACATCCTCGGAGAGATGAAGAAAAACGGCACGCTGCCTGATCATCCGGTTGCGGTGCGGAGCATTGTTTCAACACCGCTTGCCGACAAGGTCGCCGCGCAGTACGGCGTGAAGATGAAGGCGGTCTTGACCGGCTTTAAGTACATCGGCGGCGAGATCCTCGCGTTGGAGGAAAAAGGAGAAGAGCATCGTTTCGTCTTCGGTTTCGAGGAGAGCTGCGGTTATCTCAAGGGTACTTACGCGCGGGACAAGGACGCGGTCGTTGCCTCGATGCTGACGTGCGATCTTGCGGCGAAGCTCAAGCGCGAGGGAATGAGCCTTGTGCAGAAGATGGATGCGCTTTATGAGAAGCTGGGCTACCACGAGGCAAAGGTCGTCAGCTTGGAACTGAAAGGGCCGGACGCCATGGCGCTGTCGGCGAAGTTTATGTCGGATTTCCGCGCAGAGATCCCGACCATGCTCTGCGGTGTCGCCGTGACGAAATGCACGGACTACGCCTCCCGCGTCACAAAGGATCTAACGACCGGCGAAGAGCGTCCCGTCACGCTGCCGAAGTCTAATGTCGTAGCCCTCACCCTCGGCGAAAAGGCGAGCGTGATCGTGCGTCCCTCCGGTACCGAGCCGAAGGTCAAGCTGTATCTCACTGCGATCGACCGCAGCAAGGAAAAGGCGCTTTGCCTGCTCGCGCAGCTTGAGACGGCGATGAGCGCCTACCTGCCGAAATAATTCTTGACAAACGTCGGGAATTTCGATATGATACTACAAACGTGCAGACGAAGAGGAGTAGCTTTTGGCTTCGGGCAGAGAGAGAAAACGGTTGGTGCAAGTTTTCGCCGAAGGAGAGTGAAGGTCGCTTCCGAGCGGGCGCGCTGAAGCAGTAGGCGCGCACGGTTTCTCCCGTTATCGAGTTTGAGTGTCCGCCCGCTTTGGACGGAAATTCAGGTGGTACCACGGTATTTTTTACCGCCCTGAACGGCTTGTTCAGGGCGGTTTATTTTGCAAGGAGAACGAACATGAGAGAACTACCAAAAACCTACGATCCGAAAGAGGTGGAGGCAAAGCTTTACCAGTTTTGGATGGACGGCGGCTACTTCCATGCAGAGCCGGACGCGGCAAAAAAGCCGTTTACGATCGTTATGCCGCCCCCGAACGTGACCGGACAGCTCCACATCGGCCACGCGATGGACGACACGTCACAGGACACGCTGATCCGCTTTAAGCGGATGCAGGGGTATAATGCGCTCTACCTGCCCGGCGTTGACCACGCCGGCATCGCAACACAGATCAAAGTGGAAGAGGTTCTGCGAAGCGAGGGCAAGACGCGCTACGACCTCGGGCGCGAAAAGTTCCTCGAGCGTGTGTGGGACTGGAAGAGGCAATATGGCGACCGCATCGTGACGCAGCAGAAAAAGCTGGGCATTTCCTGCGACTGGCAGCGCTCCCGCTTTACGATGGACGAGGGGTGCTCCAAGGCGGTACGCGAAGTGTTCGTCAATCTCTACGAACAGGGACTGATCTACAAGGGTAGCCGGATCATTAACTGGTGCCCGCACTGCGTCACCGCGCTGTCCGACGCGGAGGTCGAGTATGTGGATAAGCCCGGTAATCTCTGGCATATCCGCTATCCGCTGGCAGACGGCAGCGGCGAGGTCATCGTTGCGACAACCCGTCCCGAGACGATGCTGGGCGACAGCGGTGTTTGCGTCAACCCGAACGACGAACGCTATCAGGCGATCGTCGGAAAAAATGTGATCCTTCCGCTGGTCAACAAGGAGATCCCCGTTGTTGCGGACGATTATGCCGAGATGGACTTTGGTACCGGCTGCGTCAAGATGACCCCAGCGCATGATCCGAACGACTTTGAGGTCGGCCTGCGCCATCACTTGGAGGTCATCCGTGTGCTGGATGACCACGGCGTTGTCAATGAGTTTGGCGGGAAATACCAAGGTCTGGATCGCTATGAGGCGCGAAAGCAGATCGTATCCGATCTGGAGGCACAGGGCTATCTGGTCAAGGTCGAGCCTTATAACCACAATGTCGGCACCTGCTACCGCTGCCACCGCGATGTGGAGCCGATCATCTCCTCGCAGTGGTTCGTGAAGATGCAGCCTCTGGCAAAGGAAGCGCTGCGCGTTGTAAACGAGGGCGAGACGAAGTTCGTTCCCGAGCGTTTCACGAAGATCTATACCAACTGGATGGAAAATGTGCGTGACTGGTGTATCTCCCGTCAGCTTTGGTGGGGTCATCAGATCCCTGCGTGGTATTGCGCCGACTGCGGCCACATGACGGTTTCGCGCGAAGATGCGACCTGCTGCGAAAAGTGCGGCAGCAAGAACATCACCCGTGATGAAGACGTGCTGGACACGTGGTTCTCTTCCGCGCTCTGGCCGTTCGAAACGCTGGGCTGGCCGGATACGGAAGCGCCGGATTTCAAGTATTTTTATCCGACGGATGTCCTTGTTACCGGTTACGACATTATCTTCTTCTGGGTCGCGCGTATGATCTTCTCCGGTTGCAAGCAGACCGGAAAGGCACCGTTCCACACTGTCCTCATCCACGGCCTTGTCCGCGACGACAAGGGCAGAAAAATGTCAAAATCGCTCGGCAACGGCATTGACCCGCTGGAAATGATCGACCGGTTCGGTGCGGACGCGCTGCGCATGAATATGCTCACCGCGAACTCTCCCGGAAACGATATGCGCTTCTATATCGAGCGCTGCGAGGCAATGCGCAATTTTGCCAATAAGCTCTGGAACGCGAGCCGCTATGTGATGATGAACCTGAGCATTGACAAAAATGAGCTTCCTGCCTGCGAAGAGCTTGAGACCGCAGACAAATGGATCCTCTCCAAGCTCAACACGCTCATTGCCGAGGCGACGGAAAATCTGGACAAATATGAGCTGGGCATTGCCGTTCAGAAGATCTATGACTTTATCTGGGACAGCTACTGCGACTGGTATATCGAGCTGACAAAGGCGCGTCTCTACGGCGAAGATGCACAGAGCAAGCGCACTGCGCAGAAGGTTCTGTTGTATGTGCTCGATCAGATCCTCCGCCTCATGCATCCGTTTATGCCGTTTATCACGGAAGAGATCTGGCAGGCGATCCCGCACGAAGGGGACGCTCTGATCGCGGCGCAATGGCCGACCTATCGGCAGGAGCTGAACTTCCGCGCCGAAGAGGCAGCGATGGAAAGCATCATGAATGCCATTCGCGCCGTGCGCAACCGCCGCGCAGAGATGAACGTACCGCCCTCTAAGAAGTGCACGCTCTATATCGTCACGCAGCACCCTGAAGTGTTCCAAAGCGGTGTCGGCTTTATTTCGCGCCTCGCCTATGCGGATGACGTGATCGTCTGCACACAAGAACCGGAAGGACATTCGGCGATGGCCTCCTGTGTCACGCACGACGCGGCGCTCTATATGCCGATGGCACAGTTAGTCGACGTGGCAAAGGAGCTGGAGCGTATTTCCAAGGAACGCGAAAAGACGCAAAAGGGACTTGCCGGCGTTCAGGCTAAGCTCAACAACCCCGGCTTCGCTGCCAAAGCACCGGAGGCCGTTGTTGCCGCAGAGCGTGAGAAGGCCGCGAAGTATGAGGCGCTGCTGCAACAGCTCAACGAGAGCGAAGCGCGTCTGAAGAACCTCTAATATAAGGCCGCTGCAAAGTCTCACCTTTGCAGCGGCTTTTTTGTAAATTGGGGAGGAAATGAAAAAGTTTGTGAAAAGCGGCTTTCCCGCTTTATTTCTTTCGAAAAGTGGTGTATAATGAAACTCAGTGAAGGGGCGGAGACACCATATGAAAAAGAAGGAAACGGAAAACCTCGGGTTTTTATATGATATTTATACCTTGCTGCATGATCTGGTTTATATTCTTGCGGCAATCACGCTGATTTTTGTGTTTTGCGTGCGGCTTGTCGGCGTTGTCGGCAATTCCATGAACTCGACGCTCTACAACGGCGACTATCTTGCGCTACAGAGCAACGTCATCATGGGCGACCTGAAATATGGCGATGTGATCGTTGCGCGAAAGCAATCGTTTAACGACGGTGAGCCGATTGTCAAGCGCGTGATCGCAACGGAAGGTCAGACCGTGCGCTTTGAGCCTGCGGAAGATGGCAACTACGCGGTCTATGTGGACGGCGTGCTCCTTTCCGAGCCGTATATCAACGAGGGTGTGATGCACGGCACCATCGACGCGCCTGTTAGACAGGATATTTTGGTCGAGGACGGCTGCGTTTTTGTCATGGGTGACAATCGCGACCATTCGTCCGACAGCCGCTATGACCGCATCGGTCAGATTCGAATGGATCAGGTGCTCGGTAAAGTGCTCTTTATCGTATTTCCGGGGAAAGATGCTTCCGGAAACCGCGATTTTGGGCGGATCGGAGCCGTTTCATGATGGACGATAAAATGAATATCCAGTGGTACCCCGGGCACATGACCAAGACCCGCCGAAAGATGGAAGAGGATCTGAAGCTGGTCGATGCGGTCTGTGAGGTGATCGACGCGCGCATTCCGATCTCCAGCCGAAATCCGGATATTGACGCGATCTGCGGGGCAAAGCCGCGGATGATCATACTCAACCGGATCGACATGGCGGACGCGAACGCGACGGCGCTCTGGAGCGAATACTTTCAAAAAAAAGGCTGGGCGGTGCTGCGGACGGATTGCAAGAACCGAAAGGGGATCGACCGCTTTGCGCCGACCGTTCGCGCGCTTTTGGCAGAGAAACTTGCGCGCTATGAGGCACGCGGTTTTGTCAACAAGCCGCTCAAGCTGATGATCGTCGGCATTCCGAATGTCGGAAAATCCACGCTGATCAATCAAGTCGCCGGACGGAAGGGCGCAAAGGCCGAAAACCGTCCCGGCGTGACGCGCGGTGTGCAGTGGGTCACGGTCGCGCAGGGGCTTTTGCTGCTGGACACGCCCGGGATCCTCTGGCCGCGCTTTGACGACGAGGAGACCGGCAGGCGCCTTGCCTATACCGGCGCGGTGAAGGACGACATTCTGGACACGGAAACACTTGCGTCCCATTTGGCCGCAATGCTTTTCCGGCGTTATCCGGATGTACTTGTCAGCCGCTATCAACTGGAGCTTTCCGACGAGCCTACCGGCTATGCGCTGCTGTGCGCGATCGGAAAGCGGCGCGGCTTTCTCCTCTCCGGCGGCGAGATCGACACGGAGCGCGCCGCGCGGATGCTGTTGGAGGAATATCGCAGCTGCAAGCTCGGCAGATTCACCTTGGAGGATCCATGACTTATGAATTGATCCGCGAGATCTTTAATTCGTGCAGCAACAATCAAATGCGTGATGTTTTCGTCACCGAGATAGAGACGCAGGATCCCGACGCGGTCGCGGCGAGCTACTGTACGGGTAAGCACAGTAAATTGGAAAAGCAGGTATTACCGGACGGCGTGATCGTTTACGATCTCTGGGTAGACGATCTGCATGAACGACTGACATTTTCACCCGATTGAGAGGCAATGATGGAAGATTTGTGGAGTTTTGAGCAAAGAGCATGGGATGAGGGCTTCTCCCATGTGTGCGGCGTCGACGAAGCCGGACGCGGCCCGCTCGCGGGGCCTGTCTGTGCGGCGGCGGTCATCCTGCCGCCCAATGCCGAGATCGACGGACTGAACGACTCAAAGAAGCTCACGGCCAAGCGCCGCGAGGCGCTTTATGATGTGATCCTGTCGCAGGCTGTGGCCTACGGCATAGCGATGGTGGACGAAAAGACGATCGATGAGATCAATATTTTGCAGGCGACCTTCCTTGCCATGCGGCAGGCGGTTGAGCAGCTCTCCGTGACACCGGAGCTTGCACTGGTCGACGGAAATCGGGAGCCGGACTTCGGCTCTACTCCCGTGAAGACGATCATAAAGGGCGACAGCCTGAGCGCAAACATCGCGGCCGCGTCGATCCTTGCAAAGGTCACACGAGACCGTTTTATGATGGAGCAGGATCAGATTTATCCGCAATACGGATTTGCCGTACATAAGGGCTACGGCACGCAGGCACATTATGCCGCGCTGCGCACCTATGGTGCGTGCCCCATCCACAGAAAGAGCTTTCTGAAAAAGTTCTATGCCGAGTAATCTGGTTGGCCGCTGGGGCGAAAGCCTTGCGGCGGAGTATCTGCGTAAAAAGCGCTATGCACTGTTGGCGGCGAATTATCGCTGCCGATTCGGTGAGATCGACCTGATCGCGGAAAATCGGGAGCATATCGTCTTTGTGGAGGTGAAGCTGCGCAAGAGCGCGCGGTTTGCCGAAGCGTTGGAATTCGTTGACCTTCACAAGCAGGAGCGCCTGCGCAAAACGGCAGCGGTCTTTCTTGCGACGCATGAGGATCTGACAAAACCTGCCCGTTTTGACGTCATTGAGGTATATGCCCCTCAGGGCACACAGACCGCGCATCCTGACGTGATCCATTTGGAGGATGCTTTTGAGTAATATTCGTTTATTTGACGGACATTGCGATACGGCGCTGGAGCTTTGCCTGCGCGCCGAGGCGATTCAAAAGAACACCTGCCATATTGACCTTGACAAGGCAAGCGCTTTTCAGGTTTACGCGCAGGTGTTTGCTTTTTGCAGCTATGCAGGAAGTGAAGCACACTTCTTTCCGACCGTCGAGGCATATCTAACGGAGCCGCTTGCCGTCCTAAGGGAACAGACGGGGATAACCATTTGCCAAAACGCGGCGCAGGTCGCGGCCTGCGCCGCGCGGCACGCTCCTGCGGCGTTGCTTTCTCTGGAGGGGCCGGAGGTGATCGGCTGCGATCCGGAGCGGCTGGATGCAGTTTCGGATTTTGTCATGACGACACTGACGTGGAACGCAGACAACGCACTTGCCGGATACCATTTGAGTGACCGCGGCCTGACAGAACAGGGGAGAGCCTTTGTCCGCGCGGCGCAGCAGCGCGGCATTTTGATTGATGTCAGCCACCTTGGTGAGCGTTCCTTCTGGGAGCTGCTCGATATGACGACCGCGCCGATCCTTGCAAGTCACAGTAATTGCCGCGCGCTTTGTGAGAATACGAGAAACCTGACAGACGATCAGCTTCGCGCCATTGCGGACAGCGGAGGAACGGTGGGACTGAATCTTTATGCGCCCTTCCTTGGCGGGCGGGCGGACTTTGAGACCATTTTCAGCCATCTGGAGCATATGCTGACGGTCTGCGGCGAAAAGCACGTCGCTCTGGGCGGTGACCTTGACGGCTGCGACCGCCTTGCCGAGGGCTTTTCATCGGTAAAGGATTATGAAAAGCTCTACCATTTCCTGCGGAGCAGGGGCTTTGACGAGCCGCTGCTGGACGCAATTTTCTACGAGAATCTATTCCGACTACTGAATGCAGTGAGGTGATGCCAATGGCGCTCTATGTGATCGCGGATTTGCACCTTTCCCTTGGAAGCAACAAACCGATGGACGTCTTCGGCGGCGTTTGGAGCGGTTATCTGGATCGCCTGCGCGAAGGACTTCGTGTGATCCGGCCGGAGGATACGACGGTTCTTCCCGGAGACCTTTCGTGGGCGCTCTGCCTCTCCGAGGCGGAGCGCGATTTTGAGTTTATCCACCGTATCCCCGGACGGAAGATCATTGTCAAAGGAAACCACGACTACTGGTGGTCTACCGCCTCTAAGTTCTATCAGTTCTGCGAGAAAAACGGATTTGATGATCTTTTTGTGCTCAATAATAACTGCTACTTTTATGAAGACATTGCCCTTTGCGGGACGCGCGGCTGGTTCTTCGAGGAGGAGCCCGGAGAGGGGACACACGACGAAAAGATCTTCAAGCGGGAGCTGATCCGTTTGGAAACATCTCTGAAAGCGGCGGGTGACCATGAAAAATATTGCTTCCTTCATTTTCCACCGCGCTACCGCGGCTATGAATGCCCTGAAATACTTGCTTTGTTGCAGCGCTATGGTGTGACGCGCTGCTACTATGGTCATCTCCACGGTGACAGCCACAAGCTTGCCATAGAAGGCAGCTACAACGGATGCGAATTTCATCTCTGTGCGGCGGATTTTTTGAAATTTCGCCCGCTTCGCTTGAAATAGAGCCAAAGACAGAAAAAAGCGCTTGTATTTTTCCAATAACTCTGATAAAATAGTTCGGCTAACAATTACGTGCGCCTACGCGCACCCAGGAGGATTTCAACATGACTGTGAAAAATGTAGAGAAAGATACCGCCAAAGCGTCCGTGACCGTAGAGCTTTCCCACGAGGACATGGAACCTGCCGTAAACAAGGTTTACCAGAAGGTTCGCAAGGACATCAGCATCCCCGGCTTCCGCAAGGGCAAGGCACCGCGCATGATCATCGAGGCTGCGTACGGTAAGCACGTTTTTTATGAAGATGCGATCGAGGAGCTTTTCCCCGAGATCTATAAGGATTGTGTCATCGCGCAGGATCTCAAGCCCGTCGGCAAGCCTTCCGTCTCCAAGCTCGACATCGCGGAAGACGGCTCCGTGACGCTCGTGATCGAGACTGCGCTCTATCCCGACGTAAAGCTCGGCGAGTACAAGGGTCTGGAGATCGAGAAGGCTGAAGTTGAAGTTGCACAGTCTGAGATCGACGCAGAGATCGACCGCATGGCGCAGAATGTTGCACGCATCAGCACGGTCGACCGTCCGGCACAGGACGGAGATACTGCCGTGATCGACTTTGAAGGCTTCAAGGATGGCGTCGCTTTCGAGGGCGGCAAGGGCGAGGCCTACGAGCTGCGTCTTGGCTCTCACAGCTTCATCCCCGGCTTTGAGGAGCAGGTCGTCGGCATGAGCGCAGGCGAGGAGAAGGAGATCCATGTGACCTTCCCTGAGGATTACCATGAAAAGACGCTTGCCGGTGCACCGGTCGTCTTCCGCGTCAAGGTGCACGAGGTAAAAGAGACGATCGTTCCGGAAAAGGACGATGAGTTCGTAAAGGACGTTTCCGAGTTTGACACCATGGACGAGCTTCGCGCTGATGTGGAGAAGAAGATCCGCGAGCAGAAGCAGAACGGGATCGACCGCGCCTTTGAAAACGCCGCGATCGAGAAGGCCGTTGCCAATATGACGGCGGACATCCCCGAGTGCATGATCGACGAGGAGATCGACCGCGAGCTGGAGCGCATGGACTATGAGCTTCGTTCGCAGGGCGCTTCGCTTGACGCTTATGCCTCCATGCTGGGCGGCAATCTGGACAATCTTAAGAACAGCCTCCGTCCCGGCGCGCTTTCTGCCGTCAAGACCAACGTGATGCTCGATGCTGTCGTGACGGCCGAGAACATCGAGGTGAGCGACGAAGAGTGCGAGGCGGAGTATGCCAAGGTCGCGGAGTCCTACAAGATGGAGCTTGACCGCGTCAAGCAGCTTCTCGACGAGAAGTCCATGCGTGAAGACCTCCAGATCCGCAAGGCCGCTAAGCTGATCGCCGACAGCGCCGTCGCAGTAGCACCTAAGGCGGAGGAATAATTTCCCACTCCTTCGGTTAAACTGTTTTGAGAAAGGAGTATTGATATGAGTCTGGTACCCTATGTTGTTGAACAGACCAGTCGCGGAGAGCGTTCCTATGACATTTTTTCCCGACTGCTCAATGACCGCATTATCTTCCTTTCGGAAGAGGTCAACGATACCACCGCAAGCCTGATCGTCGCGCAGATGCTCTACCTGGAAGCACAGGATCCCGATAAGGATATTCAGTTCTACATCAACAGCCCCGGCGGCGTTGTGACGGCGGGACTTGCGATCTACGATACAATGCAGTATATCAAGTGCGACGTTTCCACGATCTGCATCGGTATGGCTGCGTCCATGGGTGCATTCCTTCTGTCCTCGGGCACGAAGGGAAAGCGCATTGCGCTGCCCAACGCGGAGATCATGATCCACCAGCCGTCCGGCGGCGCGCAGGGTCAGGTCACGGATATTCAGATCCATGCACAGCGCATTTTGGACGTTAAGAGAAAACTCAACGAGATCCTTGCAAAGAACACCGGTAAGCCCGTGGAGCAGGTTGCGCTGGACTGTGAGCGCGACCATTTCCTCAGCGCGGAAGAGGCGCGCGAGTACGGTTTGATCGACAAGGTCTTCTATCAGAGATAAGTTTGAGGAGAGATCACTTTGCCAAACAAGCTAATTCGTTGCTCGTTCTGCGGAAAGACGGAGAGCGAAGTAAAGCAGATGCTGTCCAGCCCGCACGCATATATCTGTAATGAATGTGTGGAGCTGTGCAATCGGCTTATCAACGGTCAGGATCCGTATCCTCAGGAGCCGAAAGCGATCGAGGTTCCCGATCGCCTTCCGACGCCGCGAGAGATCAAGGAGTATATGGACGGCTATATCATCGGCCAGAATGAGGCCAAGATCGCGCTGTCCGTTGCCGTATACAACCACTACAAGCGCATTTATTTCGGAGATACGTCGGATGTTGAGCTGCAAAAGAGCAACATTCTTCTCATCGGGCCGACGGGCTGCGGCAAGACGCTGTTTGCCCAGACCCTTGCCAAGATCCTCAACGTCCCGTTTGCCATCGCGGATGCCACAACGCTGACGGAAGCCGGCTATGTCGGTGAAGATGTAGAAAACATCCTCCTGCGCCTGCTTCAGGCGGCGGACTTCGACGTGGAGCTTGCGCAGCGCGGCATCATCTACATTGATGAAATGGATAAGATCGCCCGAAAGAGCGAAAATACCTCCATCACGCGCGACGTGTCCGGCGAGGGCGTGCAGCAGGCGCTGCTCAAGATTTTGGAGGGGACGGTTGCCAATGTGCCGCCGCAGGGCGGCAGGAAACACCCGCAGCAGGAGTTTATTCAGGTTGACACGACGAATATCCTCTTTATTTGCGGCGGTGCTTTCGACGGCCTGGATAAGATCATCGAAAAGCGTGTAGATACGTCCACGGTCGGATTTGGCGCAGAGGTGCGCAGCCGCCGCGCCAAGGATGTCGGCGCACTGTTTGCGCAGGTGCAGCCGCATGATCTCCTGAAATTCGGTATCATACCGGAGCTTGTCGGCCGCCTGCCGGTCGTGACAAGCCTTGGCAGCCTTCAAAAAGAAGATCTTGTCCGAATTTTGACGGAGCCGAAGAACGCGCTTTGCCGCCAGTACCGAAAGCTGCTGGAAATGGATCATGTCACGCTAGACTTTGAAAACGGCGCGCTGGACGCGATCGCACAGAAGGCGATTGAGCGCAAGATCGGCGCAAGAGGTCTTCGCGCCGTTTTGGAAGACGTCATGACAAAAGTAATGTACGATATCCCGTCCGACCCAACCATTACACGTGTGCTGATCACGGAGAAATGTGTGAACGAAGGCTGCGCGCCCGAGATCACACATAAGGCCGAACCGCAGGCTCGGATCGGGTAAACAGAAACAAACGAGGGGACGGCTGCAAAGGCAGCAGCCCCCTCTGTTTGGTATTTTTCTCCTGAAAGGAGTGAGATATATTATGGATGAAGTGATTCGCTCGGAACGTATGCCGGTGCTTGCCCTGCGTGGCATGACCGCGTTTCCCCGCGCGACGATGCATTTTGACGTAGGTCGGATCAAGTCGATCCGCGCACTTGAGGCCGCGGCAGAGACGGAACAGCGTATTTTCCTTGTTACGCAGAAGAATATCCAGACGGATGATCCTTCCTTTGATGAACTCTATCCGATCGGTACCGTCGTGCGCGTGCTGCAAATGATCTCTGCCTCAAAGGACTCCGCGCGAGTTCTTGTCGTTGGTGAATATCGTGCGCGCGTGACAGAGGTGCTTCAAACAAAGCCCTATCTTGCAGCGCGCGTAGAGTCGCTTCCGGATCTGCCTTATGTGGCCGAAACGCCGCGCGTGGAGGCGCTGACGCGCCTTGCCGTGCAGCTTTTCGACGACTTTTCAAACGCGACCCAACGACCGCTGCAAGACGTGATGCTCAAGATGCTCAGCTCGAAGGATCCCGGCTTTATCGCCGACGTAATGGCGCAAAACGCGACCTACGGCTATGCGGAAAAAATGCGCGTCCTGTCGCAGCGTCACCCGATCCGCCGTCTTGAGCTTGGCAACACATTGATGGCGCGCGAGCTGGACGTTCTTGAGATCGAGAACAATATTCAGGACAAGACGCAGCAGAATATCGACAAAGGGCAGCGCGATTACTATCTGCGCGAGCAGTTGAAGGTCATTCGCGGCGAGCTTGGCGAAGTCGATGACGACGAAGAGCTTGACGAATACCACGACAAGATCGAAAAGCTCGGGATTCCGGAGGAGTCGAAGCAAAAGCTCTTGAAGGAAGTGCAGCGTCTCGGCAAGCAGTCCTTCGGTTCCAGCGAGGCAACCGTGATCCGCACCTATCTGGACACGGTCGTTGACCTACCGTGGAACAAGCGGACCCGTGAGCGTGTTGACATCCGCGTTGCGGAACGCATTTTGAACGAAGATCACTACGGACTGCAAAAGGTCAAGGAGCGCATCCTTGAGATCCTTGCTGTTCGTGAGCTTGCACCGGATATGCACGGCCCCATTATTTGTCTGGTCGGCCCTCCGGGCGTCGGCAAAACGTCGATCGCGATGAGCGTTGCGCGCGCCCTGAACCGGAAACTTGCAAGAATTTCGCTCGGCGGTATGCATGACGAGGCCGAAATTCGAGGGCATCGCAAAACCTATGTCGGTGCAATGCCGGGGCGTATCATCGCCGCCGTGCAGCAGGCCGGTTCGATGAATCCGCTGCTGCTGCTCGACGAGATCGACAAGATGGGAAGCGACTATCGCGGCGACCCGTCGTCCGCTCTGCTGGAGGTACTCGACAGTGAGCAGAACGCTACCTTCCGCGACAATTATCTTGAGATCCCGTTTGACCTGAGCGAATGTATGTTTATCACGACCGCGAACACGACCGATACGATCGCACGGCCGTTGCTCGACCGCATGGAGATCATCGAGCTTAATTCCTACACGGATGAGGAAAAGGTGATGATCGCAAAGCAGCACCTGCTGCCGCGCCAGCTTACCAAGCACGGGCTGAAGAAGTCGCAGGTGCGCGTGAGCGACGATGCACTGCGTGAGATCATTCGCTGCTACACCCGCGAGAGCGGCGTGAGAAATTTGGAGCGTGAGCTTGCGGCGCTGTGCAGAAAGTGCGCAAAGCGCTTTGTGTCCGAGGAGGGGCTTAGCCGAATCTCGATCAAAGGCGTCGACCTTGAGAACTACCTCGGTGTCCGAAAGATCCTTCCGGACAAGAAGGAAACCGGCGATTGCGTCGGATTGGTCACCGGCCTTGCGTGGACGAGCGTCGGCGGCGAAACACTCGAGGTCGAGTGCAACGTTGTTGACGGCAGCGGAAAGCTCAACCTCACCGGCAATCTCGGCGAGGTGATGAAGGAGTCCGTGCAGGCCGCGATGAGCTATATTCGCAGCCGTGCCGCACAGTTCGGTATTGCGGAGGATTTTTATAAAACGAAGGACATCCATGTGCATTTTCCAGAAGGTGCGGTACCGAAGGACGGCCCGTCCGCCGGTATCACCGTCTGCACGGCGATGGTTTCCGCGCTGACCGGTGCACCCGTGCGCCGCGATATTGCCATGACCGGCGAAATCTCCATTCGCGGACGTGTCCTGCCGATTGGTGGCCTGAAGGAAAAAACCATGGCCGCGCTGCGTCACGGCGTGAAAACGGTGATCCTCCCGAAGGAAAACGAGAAGGATCTTGCGGAGATCGACCCCACCGTTCGCAAGGCGCTGAACTTCATTTTCGTGGAGCACGCCGATTCCGTGATCGAAACTGCGCTCACGCTCCCACGGACAAGTCAAAGAAAAAGAAAGAATGAGGCTGCGCCCGTGCCGGTTCCGAGCGACCATGTGCAGCCCGAGATACGCCAATGAACCTACAAAAAGTCACATTTGTCAAATCTGCCGCCTCCTCCGGAGACTTCATTCGGGATGCGCTTCCCAAAATCGTTTTTTCCGGAAAGTCGAACGTCGGAAAATCCTCCGTGCTCAACTGCGTGCTCGGCAGAAAGAATTTTGCCCGCGTCGGTCAGAAGCCGGGCAAGACCGTGCATATCAACTACTTCAATGTTGATGATCGGGCGTATTTTGTCGACCTTCCCGGCTACGGCTATGCGCAGGTCGCCGCGTCCGAAAAGGAACGTTGGGGCAAGCTGATGGAGACGTTTTTTGCACAGCCGGAGCTGATCACTCTGGGTGTGATGATCGTTGATGCACGCCACGCCCCGACGAAGCTGGATCAGGTCATGGCCTCGCTCTTCCGTTCCATGCCTTTTGTCGTCGTTGCCAACAAGACGGACAAGCTCAAGCCGAGTCAGATCGCGCCCAATATGGAGTGCATCCGGAGGGAGCTTGCGCTTTCCGAGGAAATGCCGCTCATCCCGTTTTCCGCAGAAAAGGGGACGGGGCGCGATGCGCTGATCGCACTGATCGAGCAGTATTCCAAATGACTTTGCCGTCTCCGCAGCGCAGACTTCCGCGTTGCGGAGACGGGCTTTTTTCGAGATTTCTGTTGCGTTGGCGCGGGAATGATGCTATAATAATCAGCATAAATCAACTTTCGAGGACTACATGGACGAACCGAGCTACCACCTGACAGGGGTGATGCACGGAAGCGACACACTTTCCGAGGACTTTGACGGCCCGCTGGACGTGATCCTGCTGCTTCTGAGCAAGAATAAGATCGAAATTCAAGATGTGAGCATTACCTCCATTTTGGAGCAGTATCTCGCATATCTGGACGAAATGAAGCGTCTGGATATGGAGATCGCCAGCGAGTTTATTGCGATGGCCTCCTATCTGATGCTCATTAAAACCAAGATGCTGCTTTCCGAGGCGGAGCGGGAAGAGGCGCTTTCCGAGATGGAGCTTCTGATCCGCTCTCTGGAGGAGCGCCAGCGCGCAGACGCCTATGAGCAGATCCGCAAGGCGATTGCCGTGCTCGAACCGCGCAGCGAGATCGGCGCTTGCCTTTTTACAAAGCAGCCCGAGCCGTATCGCACCGACAACACCTATCGCTATCGCCACGATCGCACCGATCTGTCCCGCGCGTTTGCTGCGATGGCCGAGCGCAGCGAGCGAAAGCTGCCGCCGCCTGTCTCCAATTTTGCCGGAATCGTCGGTGTAGAGCCGTATTCCGTGACGAAAAAAGCGGCGCAGGTATTAAAGCGTCTCTTAATGCGCGGCGCGGCAAAATTCCGCAGTTTGTTTCGCGGCAATCGCTCCCGCAGTGAGATCGTCGCAACGTTTCTTGCGGTGCTGGAGCTGTGTCGCGTGCGCTCCATCGCGCTGGAGCAGGATGACGATGATATGACCGTTCAGTTCGTAAAAATGCCGGACGGGGAAATGGAGCCAACTGATGTCGGAACTTGAACGGGTGATCGAAGCGATTCTTTTTGCGGCGGGCGAGCCGGTAGAGACCGAGCGCATTGCCTTCGCAGCGGAGTGCAGCACACAGGAGGTCGAGACAGCAGCAAAAGCGCTGATGGATCGCCTCGCCTTTGAGCGGCGGGGCATTCGCGTGGTGCGGCTGGACAAGGCTTATCAGATGTGCTCCTCTGCGGACATGGCGGGCTTTATCACAAAAGCGCTGGAGACCAGAAAGCCGCCGAAGCTCTCAGCCTCCCAGCTTGAGACATTGACGGTCGTTGCCTATTATCAACCGGCGACGAAAGCATATGTGGAGCAAATTCGCGGCGTTGACAGCTCCTATAGCGTCGGCGCGCTGCTAAATAAACACCTGATTGAAGAATGCGGCAGGCTCAATGTGCCGGGTCGCCCCATCCTTTATCGCACAACACCGGATTTCCTGCGGACATTTGGACTGCAATCGCTGGACGATCTGCCGGAAATTGATAAAATGCAGTTTGGCAAGCGCGAACTGCCTGTAACGGAGGAGCCAGAAAATGAGTAAGAATGTTACCGAGGTTTTGACCGCTTCCATGTCGAAGATCCGTGAGATGGTGGATGCCAACACGGTCGTCGGTTCTCCCATTGCCGCCGGTGACGGTGTCACGCTGATCCCGCTTTCCAAGATCTCCTTTGGTATGGGCGGCGGTGGATCTGATTTTGGCGCAAAAGAAGCGCCTTCGCTGAGCTTTGGCGGCGGCGCGGGCTGCGGCGTCAAGATCGTTCCGGTCGCGATCATCGTTTTGCAGGGCGACCGTGTTCGCGTTATGCCGGTCGACGAACCGGCAGCGACGGCTGCGGAGCGAGCGATCGAGCAGTTGCCCGGACTGGTAGACAAAATCGCGGATCTTGTCAGAAGACCGACTGACATTTGAATATTATCGCGCAAACCGTGCAAGCTATGCAAGGTGATGTTTGATGATATGTAAATTGATCGGAACGGCAGCAGCTCTTGTTGCTGCCGTCTCTTTCCGTCTGCCCGCGCCGCCGACAGTTTCGGCTGCAAGCGCCATTGTCATGGATGCCGATACCGGAGCCGTCCTGTATGAAGAAGCGGCTGACGTCCAAAGCAGGATTGCCAGCACGACAAAGATCATGACGGCACTTGTTGCGCTGGAAAGCCTGTCGCTTTCGGATGAGTTTACCGTTCCGGCAGAGGCGTGCAACATTGAAGGCTCGTCCATTTATCTTAAGCCGAACCAGACCGTGACGATCGAGACGCTGCTCTACGGTCTGATGCTCGAATCCGGCAACGATGCCGCCGTCGCGCTTGCCTATGCTTGCTGCGGCGATGTCGAGCAATTCGTGCAGCGAATGAATGAAACGGCGCACAGGCTGGGGCTTAAAAATACGCATTTTGACAATCCGAACGGATTGGATAGTCCGACGCATTACTCTACCGCGCGCGACCTTGCGGCGCTCTCTGCCTACGCGCTGAAAAACGAGTCCTTTGTCCAAATCGTGTCGACAAAGTCCATTACACGCGACGGTATCTCCATGCGCAACCACAATCGGCTGCTCTGGAGCTGTGAGGGTGTCTTTGGAATCAAAACCGGCTACACCAAGGCCGCCGGCAGGGTACTGGTTAGCGCCGCGCAGCGCGACGACCGAAGGCTAATCGTGGTCACGATCCGCGACGGAAACGATTGGCAGGATCACGCCGCGCTCTATGACTACGGCTTTTCGAATTATAGCAGGGAAGTGGCGATCCGCGCCGGACAGTATGCCTTTTCGCTGCCGACCATGGACGGAGCGAGCGTGCGCCTGTATGTGCGGGAGGATTTCCCCTTTGCGCTCGCTTCGGGCGAACGCCTGACGCTCTGCCCCTGTGAGCCGAAGTATACCTTCTCCGCCGGTGCGTTCGGAACGGAGGCGGGCTGCGCATGGGTGATGCTCGGCACACGACCCGTCGGTAAAGTCCATCTTTTGTGGGGTGAAACAGACCATGCGGCTTCAGAAGATCATATCGGCACGTGGCGTTGCATCCCGTCGCGCAGCGGAAACGCTGCTGCGTGACGGGCGCGTTTGCGTCAACGGAAAGGTCGCCTCGCTTGGCGACAGTGCTGATGAAGCACATGACGTGATCACCATCGACGGGAACATTTTACCCCCCGTGCCGCAGCGTGTTGTTATCATGCTGCACAAGCCGCGCGGTTACGTGACCACCCTCAGCGATGAGCACGGGCGAAAGACCGCTGCGCAACTGATCGACATTGCGCAGCGCGTCTATCCGATCGGCCGACTGGATATGCAGTCGGAGGGACTGCTGCTCTTCACGAACGACGGCGCGCTTGCAAACCGACTGATGCACCCGTCAAAGCAGATCGACAAGGTTTATGAAGTCACCGTGACCGGTGCCGGTGAGGACGGCGCTGCACTGCTCCGTCGACCGATCCTCCTTGAGGGAAGGAGGATCACACCGCCGACGGTCGTACTGCTCGATCAGCGCGGCGAGAAGTCAGTTTTTCGCGTTACGATACATGAAGGCAGGAACCGTCAAATCCGCAGGATGTGCGAAGCGGCGCAGATGCAGGTTCTGCGTCTCAAGCGTGTGCAGGAGGGTGCGATTTTCCTGGGAAATCTGCCGTGCGGTCAATGGCGTTACCTTACGCCGCCGGAAATCAAACGATTGGAGGAGGAGCGATGAACGAACTGTTTGACACACTTTTTGATCGCTTGCCCTCTTTGTCCAAAGGGCATCGGCGGATCGCGCAGTACATATTGGATCACTTGGACAAGGCTGCCTTTTGCACGGCATACGGCCTTGGCAAGCAGGTGCAGACCTCGGAATCCACCGTCGTGCGCTTTGCCTCAGAGATCGGCTATTCCGGTTATCCTGAGCTTCAGCGTGCGATGCAGGCGGCACTGAGAAGTCGGCTCAATCCGATGCAGCGCATGGAAGTCAGCGAGCGCGCCTTGGGAAGCGACGACCCTGTTGTCGCACTTTTTCATTCCGACGCCGAGCTGATCCAGCAGACTGCCCGTCAGCTCGATCGGCAGGCGCTGAAAGCCTGTGTAGCAACGCTGCTTCAGGCAAAAACGATCTATATCGTCGCGCAGCGATCTTCCGCTCCGCTTGCCGACTTTCTGTGCTACTATTTTTCCCTGTTTTTTGACCATGTAAAGAAACTGACCGCACTTTCCGACACGGAGATGGAGGAGCAGCTTTTCCACCTCGAACCGTCGGATGCTGTGCTGGCGATCAGCTTTCCGCGGTATGCCCGCACGGTATGCACCGCGCTGTCCTATGCAGAGTCGCTCGGTGCCGCGACCATTGCCGTCACCGACAGTATGCAGTCACCGCTTGCAAAGAGCGCACAAACCGTGCTGACGGTCAAAACCTCGCTGACGCCCTTTGTCGACTCGCTTGCCGCGCCGATGAGCCTACTCAACGTGCTCATCTCGCAGATCGCGGCACAATGTGAAGCGCGCTGCCGCGACCGGCTTTCCAAATTAGAGCTTATCTGGGAGAACCATCATGTCTATCATACAGCCCAATAGCGTTATCATCGGCGGGGGGGCGGCCGGTCTTTTTGCAGCCGCGCTTGCCGCACAGAAGGGAATTCGCGTCACACTGCTGGAAAAAAATGAACAGCTTGGCCGGAAACTGCTTATTACGGGAAAAGGACGCTGCAATGTGACAAACAACTGCAGCGTGGACGAAGTGCGGAAGAACATACCGCGCAACGCGCGCTTTTTATACAGCGCGCTTACCGGATTTGCGCCGCAGGATACCATTCGCTTTTTTGAAAGCAACGGCTGCCCGCTGAAAACGGAGCGCGGCAACCGCGTCTTTCCGCAAAGTGATCGGTCGGCCGACATTCTTCACACCTTGACCGGATACTTAAAGAGCGTCGAGCGCCAAAAGGCGACGGCGCTTAAACTGTTTACGAAGGACGGTGCCATAGCCGGCGTAAAGACCGATAGGGGTGTGATCTCCTGCTCGCGCGTCCTTCTCGCCACGGGCGGGGCTTCTTACCCGCTGACCGGCTCCACGGGCGACGGCTATCGCCTTGCTGCTGACCTTGGTCACACGATCTGCCCGATCAGCGGCTCGCTTGTCCCGATGGTCAGTCCGGACGATTGCTGCCGCGAAATGCAGGGGCTTTCTCTCCGAAACACGCGACTGCAACTTCTGGACGGCAAGGGAAAGGTTTTGTTCTCCGACTTCGGTGAATTGCTTTTCACGCATTTCGGCGTGTCCGGCCCGTTGGCGCTCTCTGCCTCCGCACACTGGAAAGAGGGAAGCGTGCACACCCTGCGGCTGGATCTCAAACCGGCACTGGACGAGGCGGCGCTCGATGCCCGCTTCCTGCGCGACTTTGATAAGTATGCCAACCGCTGCATGGAAAACGCGCTTGCGGATCTATACCCGCATTCCATGATCCCCGTGATGCTGCGCCGCGCCGGAATCGCGCCGGAATGCAAGGCCAACGCCCTGACGCGCGCGCAGCGCCGCGCGCTTTTGGAGCAGACCAAGCGTTTTGATATTCCGCTCTCGGGTCTGCGTCCCGTGGAGGAGGCCATCGTCACGCGTGGCGGTGTGAATGTCAAGGAGATCGACCCCAAAACGATGCAGTCGCGCCTTGTGAAGGGGTTGTATTTCGCGGGCGAGATTTTGGACTGCGACGCATACACCGGCGGCTTCAATCTCCAAATCGCATGGTCGACGGCTTTTTCAGCCATTTCCGCTTGGAGCGAATAAAAACCTTGCAAAACTGCGCAAAATAGTGTATAATATAATCTAAGTTTTGAGCCGGAATGGGTCAAAACGGGTGGGGGGAACCAAATGAACCATATCAGTGTTGCGATCGACGGTCCTGCCGGCGCAGGGAAAAGTTCCATTGCGCGAAAGACGGCCGAAGCGCTCGATTTTGTCTACGTGGATACCGGCGCGATCTATCGCACCGTGGGCTATGCTGTGCTCTCAGCCGGACTTGATCCGGATCAGCCTCAGCAGGTCGCACAGCTTCTGCCTTCGCTGCGCGTGAAGCTGGATTGGATCGGCGGTGTGCAGCATATGTTCTTAAACGGTGTCGATGTGACGGATCATATTCGCACGCCGGAGGTTTCCTCCGCTGCCTCGCGTGTTTCCGCCGTTCCCGCCGTGCGCGACTTCCTGCTGGAGACGCAGCGCGCGACCGCCCGTGAACACAACGTTATCATGGACGGAAGAGACATTGCCACGGTCGTGCTTCCCAATGCCGATGTGAAGATCTTTCTCTCCGCCTCCGCGGAGGTGCGCGCGCGCCGCCGCTTCCGTGAATTGCAGGAGGCCGGAACGGATCGGTCCTATGAAGATGTCCTGAAGGATATGCAGGAGCGTGACGCGCGCGACACCAACCGCGCCATTGCGCCGCTGCGTCCGGCGGAGGACTCCATCCGCTTTGACACCTCTGATTTGACGCTGGAACAGAGCGTCTCCTCCGTGATCGAAATTATTCGGAAGAAGTTGAATCTATGAGCGGTGTTTCCCATCGTTTTTACCGTTTTATCATCCGCCCGCTTCGCTTCCTTTTAGGTTTTGCCCATCCGCGGCTTCGTGTAAAGGGGCGAGAGAATATCCCAGAGGGCGCCTGCGTCCTGTGCGCAAACCACGCAAGCCTGACCGATCCGATCTGGATTGTGCTTGCGGGCAAGTTCCCGCGTGTGCCGCGCACCATGGCCAAAAAGGAATTGATCGACACGCCGGTGATCGGCAAACTCGTTACAATGCTCGGCGCGTTCCCCGTCAATCGGGGAACGGCCGACCTCAACGCAGTCAAGACGGCGATGCGCGTTTTGAAAGAGGGCGAAAAGCTGCAGATTTTTCCGGAAGGCACACGCATCCGGAAGGGAAAGAAGTCGGAGCCGCATACCGGTGCCGTCATGATCGCCACACGAATGAATGTGCCGGTCGTTCCTGTTTACATCACCGCAAAAAAGCGCTTTTTACATCCGATCGACGTCGTGTTTGGCGAGCCGTATTTTCCAAAACATAGCGCTCCGCGCGCGACCCAGCAGGAGCTGGAAGACCTGACCGCTGAGCTGATGGCAAAGATATATCAGATGGGAGAAGACCTGTGAGGCTTTTTGTGGCAAAGACCGCCGGCTTTTGCTACGGCGTAAACCGCGCGGTGGATCTTGTGGAACAGGCAATCGCGGCAGGGAAGCGGACGGTCACATTTGGGCCGATCGCACACAACCGGCACTTGGTCGATCATTTTGCGCAGCTTGGCGTGCGTGAGGTTTCCTCCGTCGAGGAAATCGCGTCCGGCGAAACGGTCGTTATCCGCTCGCACGGAGTACCGGAAGATACGTGGCTTGCGCTGAACGCACGCGGCTTTGAGGTGATCGACGCGACGTGTCCTTCCGTGAAGCGGATCCATCATTTGGTTTCCACCGCACAGGAGCAGGGCAGACAGGTGATCATCATCGGAACCCCGACCCACCCTGAGGTCGTTGCGATCGCGGGCTGGTGCACCGCGCCGCTGGTGTTTTCCGACGCAGAATCCTTAGGTAAATGGCTTCTTGCGCAGCCGGAACGCGCCGCTTTCCCGTACACCATGGTCTCGCAGACGACGAGCACGGAATTTTTATGGGAATCCTGCAAAAAAATCGCAAAAAAAGTGTGTACAAATCTCGAAATCTTTGATACAATATGCAGAGCTACATCGAACCGTCAGGCGGAGGCGGCGGAGCTTGCCGCAACGTGCGACGCGATGATCGTTGTAGGAGACCGCAACAGCTCCAATACAGGTCGTTTGGCGCACATTTGTGCACAGCACTGTAAAAATGTTGCACTTGTGGACAATGCCTCAGAGCTGGATCGCTCGGCATACCGCTCCGCAGCCAAGGTTGGCATCACTGCAGGCGCTTCAACACCTGCGTGGATAATAAAGGAGGTCAATAAGATTATGAGCGAAATTACCAAAGTTGATGCTGTTGCAGAGGAGAGCTTTGAAGCGATGCTCGAAAACTCCATCAAGACTTTAAATACAGGAGATAAGGTTACCGGAATTGTTACCGCGATCGGCTCTACCGAAGTTCAGGTAGACCTCGGCACCAAGCATGCCGGCTACATCCCGTATGACGAAGTTAGCGCAGATCCCAACGTAAAACCCGAAGATGTCCTCAAGGTCGGCGACGAGATCGAAGTGTTTGTCGTTCGCGTGAACGATCAGGAAGGCACCGTGCAGCTCAGCCGCAAGAAGCTGGAAGGCATGAAGGTTTGGGACGACGTTGAAAAGGCCTGCGAAGAGAAGACCGCAGTGGAAGGCGTTGTCACCGAGGAGAACAAGGGCGGCATCGTCGCCAACGTGAAGGGCGTTCGCGTCTTCATCCCCGCTTCCCAGACCGGCATTGCCAAGGGCGGAGATCTGGCTTCCCTGAAGGGTCAGACCGTCATGATGAAGATCACCGAGTTCAACCGTGCGCGCAAGAGAGTCGTCGGCTCCATCCGTGCGGTCAAAAGCGAGGCGCGCAAGGCTGCCATCGAGAAGATCTGGAGCGAGATCGAAGTCGGCAAGAAGTATACCGGCGTTGTCAAGTCCCTGACCTCCTACGGCGCTTTTGTCGACATCGGCGGCGTGGACGGCATGGTTCACATTTCCGAGCTTTCTTGGGGTCGCATCAAGACGCCCGACGAGGTCGTCAAGGTCGGCGATACCATCGAGGTCTTTGTCATTAAGTTCGATCCGGAAAAGAAGAAGATCTCCCTCGGCTACAAGACCCCCGAGATGAACCCGTGGAATCAGTTCTGCGCGAAGTACAAGGTTGGCGACACTGCCACGGTCAAGGTTGTTAAGCTGGTCGACTTTGGCGCGTTTGCCGAGATCCTTCCCGGCGTCGACGGCCTGATCCACATTTCTCAGGTTGCGGATCATCGTGTGGACAAGGTGTCCGACGCTCTGTCCGAAGGTCAGGAAGTCGAAGTGAAGATCACCGAGATCGACATGGAGCGCAAGCGTATCTCCCTTTCTGTCCGCGCCCTTCTTGAGCCGGCAGCGGAAGAGACCGCCGAAGATGAATAATTAAAGACAAAACCTGCTGCAAACCAAGTTTGCAGCAGGTTTTTTGCGTGTCGAAAAACCTTTTTTCGGCACGCTGGGAGACTGCCAAAAAGGTCCGGAAGACGAGCAACTCACGCCTGTCTGCGTATAGAGATACGGTAAGGCG